>Ga0172379_10002952_pt1 | contig 28391 bp, 21 predicted proteins | sample GrowelOW334metaG_FD_119756 | JGI IMG/M metagenome (GOLD analysis project Ga0172379, IMG submission 119756) | Groundwater microbial communities from an aquifer near a municipal landfill in Southern Ontario, Canada - Groundwater well OW334 metaG | ecosystem: Environmental > Aquatic > Deep...
AATCAGGAAAACTCGAAAACTTATAATTTTGTAAAAAATTAAAAATTTTTTTTACATCTCTCTTATGAGTCCTCCAATCTTTATCAATTAATTTTGCAGGGTTAAGGTGAATATATGCAAATAAATATTTAAGATATCGATCACTTGAAACATGTTTTGACTGAAATCTTCCCTGAAACAAAACTCCACTTCTTTTATTTATTTTATTAAAATACAAAGAATATGAGGTTAGTAATTTTCCCATAAATTTTGAAATACCTCCTTCGGTTATTTCTTTTACAAAGATATGTAAATGATTATCCATAAGGCAATAAGCACCAATTGCCACCAAGGGTTCTCCGTTTTTTATTTCTTGCAATGAAAGATTTTTTATATTATCGTATTGAATTTTTTCTGTCCCATTAAAAACATACAAACATTTTTGAAATCTTTTTTTATCATAATTATTTCTAAAAATAAGGCGTTTTTCAACACCTCTTGTATATATGTGGTAGTACTCGCCTACACAAAAGACTTCCGATCTTTGCATGCTGATAATTATACTATATTTAAAATAAAAAGTATCAAACTTTTATTCCACATGTACTCTTAGTTACTGAAAAGTTTCGCTGAGCTCGCCTTTCGCGACATCTCATTGGTCGGAATAAAGGTTCCTTGCAACAAGCTGACGAGATATTAAATACCAGAACTCGCTTTGTTCGCACTTGATTCGTACCAAGAGGCTGAGTATTAACCCTTTATTCCGACTTCGTTCGGACCTCATGAAAAGCTTTGTTGTGCTTGCCTTTCGCGACATTCCTCACTCGTTGGAATAAATAATTAAATAGCCTAAGAGTTGGTTTAAGTATTCAAAATATACGTTGAGAATATTGACTTAAAAAGGTTTAGGGCGGTCTAAAACCTTTTAGACCGCCCTAAACCTGAAAAAAGGCAAAAGAAAAACCCCTCGCCCGAAGGCGAGGGGTTTTTCAAATCAACCGAAATTACTTTCGAAAGATTTAGAACTACTAGCTAAGGTTAGAAGCTTGCTGTTGTAACAAGATTCTCTAGACCTGTTGTTAGAGTTGAGCCAGTTGGTGTTGCTTGAACTGTACCGTATACGATACTTGTAACTTTCAAGTTAACTCCAGTTTGACCTGTAACTCCTCTAATAGCACCAGTAAGTGTGAATGATCTTGTCATTCCTGCTGGGATTACATAAGAAACTCCGGCCAAATCACTAGAATATGACGCTGGAGAAACTGTCTGAATTGAAGCAAGTGTACTTGATCCCGCTGTACCAGTTGTTGATGTTGCAACAAGAACTGAAGAAGTTGCACTTACATACAATTCACTATTACTTGTGTTTGTAAGTGTGAACTGATAGTTAGTGTTGTATCCAACAGTGTTGTTACCTTGGATGATAGCTGAACCTAGAGTTGCGTTAGCAGCTGATACAGTCAAAGCATTTACAGTAAATGTGATTGTATTTGATGTTACGGCTCCAGTCTCTATAGTTGCTGTGTTGTAGTTAGCATCTGTTACAACAATGTTTGTTGTACTTGGTGTCAAAGTGATAGAAGTTGTAGTACCAGTTGTACTTGCAGCTACATCAGCCTTGATTGTAAGGTCTTGCCAATTGTCTTGAGCAAGAGCAACATTTAGATTACTAAATGTTACAGCATTTCCAGAAATTGTTCCTCCGAATGAAGTTGAACCATTAAACAATCTTACATTACTTAGTGTTGATGTTGTTGTAGCAAGATTATTTACTGCAACGATCAATGTGTTAAGTGTTGATGAATTGTTTGCTGATTTCAAACTAAGTGTTCCAAGAACAACATCTGAAGTAACTTGTGTTAGAGATGTTGATTGCTGTCTTGCTGCAGGTGAGTTTGGACTGATTCTTGAGTAGATATCAGCTACTGAACCTGTTGAAGAAAGTGTGAATGTGTTTGATCCTACAGTTGCTGTTCCTAGAGCATCTCCAGAAACTGAATCTGTGTAACCTTTTCCATTCTCTGTTCTAAGACCATTTGCTCCAAAAGTTACTTGAACTGTTTGGCCGTTTGTGATCTTGTCTGTTGCTCCAAGTACTGTAGCTGCTACTACAAGCTCTCCATCTGTTCCAGGAGTTACTTTGTAGTTAACATTGTCAAATCTTACTAGGTATTCAGATCCAACTGTGATTTCTGTTGCGTCAGCTGCACTTGAAAGTGTTTTTGTTGCAACAACGTTTCCAGCTACATCCTTAAGTACCAATTGACTGAAGATCAACCATGGTCTTACATTGAAGTGAACATCAGCTCTAGTTACAGAAACTGCGCCTGAAGTTGCCTTCAATTTGATAGCAAGAACATTTTTTGTTTCTCCTTTCTTAACTTGAACTCCTGAAGAAACGTAACTTGATTGTGAAGCTGTAAGTGATCCATCTGTTCCGTCAGCTACAACTCCTGTTGATGCTGCTGGTGTTGATGTAACTACAACTGAACCGTTAACTGAAGCTCTAGTCTTTGGACCAAAGTATCCAGCTGCTGGTGTGATTCCTTTTGCTGTTTGGTAAGCGATTACAGCTGCTTTTGTCTGAGTACCGAAGTATCCAGTTGCTCCTGCTGGGATTGAATATCCAGCTGAGATAAGAAAGTTTTGTAGAGCTGTTACATCTGCTCCTTTTGAACCAACTGTTAGGTCAGTGTTAAAAGTTGTTGATGAAACTACTGCTGAACTTCCAGCAAGCTTTGAAAGCTGAGCTGTAAGAGCTGCGATTTGAGCTTGAAGATCAGAAATTGTATCTGCCTTTGTTGGAGTTGCTGTTGCAACTACAACCAAAGAAAGAACAACTGCGAATCCTAAGACTCCTGCGATTGTCTTTGTGAATTTATTCATATTTAATTTAATTAACTGGTTTTGCTTCCATGAATTTTTAAAAATTTAATAATGTGGAAGCTCCCCAAATTTCTTGATAACGGCGTCAAAAAAAATTTGAATCGACAATTTTTTTCTTCGGCCGGGTGTAGAAATATTTTTAAGTTTCCTTAAAAACTTTCTACATTTCAAGTATTTAAATTTTGCATTTTAAAACAAAATTTAAATACCACTGAAACCTTTTTTATAACTATTCTGTATTTTTGTTTCGACTTAAATACAGATTAGTTGACGTGAGTTGGACTGAATTTCTTTCGTTGATCTTTCGTCTAAAAGGAGAGGTGTACTGGATTATGATTCCAACAAAAAAACTTTTTCTTTAAGTACTGGATTCCCGTTTCCACGGGAATGGCAACAACAAAAAGAGACTAAAGTAAGTGTTGGATGAATGTCAAAGTTCGATACATTACGGCAATATCTCTGTCTTTACGGTAACGAGGAAAACGATAAGTTTCCCTTGTCTTAAAATTATATTACTTTAAGGCTTCCGTATCAACTTTTGATATGTGGAAAACCCTTTTAAGGGCTATATTCCACACCAATATGATACCTGATTTATGGGTAAATGTCCAGCAAAAACCAAGAGTAACCCCTTCCGAAGATCTGAGGATTACCCTTGGTTTTTGATGCTAAAAAACTGACTATATATAGAGCAAAAAAGAAAGCCTAAAAAAACAAACCGAGAGGAGAGACCTCTCAAGAGGAGGACTCACCTCCTGGTTTGTTTTTTAAAGTGGCGCCTACGCGGGAATGACTAAAATTAATTTCAGGTGTCCTTGAGACATCGGCCTCGATAAATTCTAAAGGACAAATTTTGGGACAAAAAACTTAGAGGAAAGACCTCTCAAAAGGAGGACTTACCTCTAAGTTTTTTGTCCTTTAGTTTAGGATAAGAGATACTTACTCCAACGACGTTCCCCCACTTTTTTTATAACCTTTTCAAATAGAAGTGAGTTCAATTCTCGCTGAATAGTTTTCTCACTGCACTCCTTAATACTTGAACTGATGTCTTTTATAGTGACCTCTTTTTTGTGTTTTATGATTGATAGAATTTTGTGACGTCTCTGTCTTTTATCCTCTTCTTCGTTTCTGAAAGGTTTGCTTTTTACGGCCTGAGTTTGTCCTTTAAAAGTTTGATGTCCTTTATCAACTGACTCACTATTTTTATTAGATACTGCGATCTCTTTTTTCAAATTTTCAAGTAGATCTTGAGCAGGAATTAGAACGGGTCTTTCGACAGAAAAAAAGTTTTGACCTAGTTCTTTTTCTGCTCCCTTTGAAGGATTAAATGAGCCTATCTCCTGGGCTAGTTTATCGATCTCTGAAATAAGGATCTCGGAATTATTTTTGGAAATTAATTTAACCGAAACAGCAGTTTCAAAATATGATCTTAGAGATAAAAGCAAAGATGAAACTTCTGTCTTATTGAGACCCTTAAAGGACATTACTCCTTCAACCATTTGGACCGCAGTTTTTCGGATACTCCACTTCAATGGCTCGATGTCTTTTATGTGTTCAGTAAGAAGATATGATGCAATTGAAAGCTTGTTTGTCTTTTTGAATATATATAGGTTTAAAGGGCTATTTGAGAATATGTCCTTTAGAGATAGCTCTTCTGTTTTATTGATTTGTCCGTTATCTTCCATAGTTTGTGTCTCTTAAAAAAATAGTATCTAAGACATAGGCAATGATATAAAAGACGCGGTAAAAGTCAAGAAAAAACCAGGAGGAGGCTAAGCCTTAAAGATTTAGAAAGGCTTAGCCTCCTCCTGGTTTTTTCTAGTTGAAAGTTTGTAAAGAAAAAAAAAGAAAAAAAACGAGACTAAGCCTTTTTAGATTCTTAAGGCTTAGTTTCGTTTTTTTTCAAAAAGAGAATAGGAAAAAGTTATCCACAGGTAAAAAATAAATACCAAATCCGAATATCTAAACTCTAAACAATACCTAACCTCCAAATCCAAATTTATTTTTTTAGGATTTGAAACTTACAAAAGAGGAGGCTAAGCCTTTTTAGATTCTTAAGGCTTAGCCTCCTCTTTTGTTTCTAAATCTTTAAGGCTTAGCCTCCTATTTTGTAAGTTTTTTTTTGTGGTTAAATCTTTAAGGCTTAGCCTCCTATTTTGTAAGTTTTTTTATGGTAGAATTTGTAAATAAAATACTTCAAATAAAATACAAAAAATGGCAAAAAAAGATATTGAAAAAATAGAAAAAAATTCACCTAAACGAAAGTACGAAAGAAGAGAACCTAAAGAAAAAAATATCAAAGATGAAACTTTTCGCAGTATAGTAGCGATCTTACTTTTTGTGGCCGCCTTCATTTTAATGATGGGAGCTTTTAGCAAAGCAGGATGGTTAGGAAATGAACTTTACTCGCTACTCGACCTGACTCTTTTTGGAATTGGATATTATTTAATTCCATTAATATTGGTGATACTTGGAATTGCTTTTCTTAAGGATCTAGATAGAAAAATTTCAATGTCTAAATTGAGTAGCGGACTTTTATTTTTTCTTTCTTCATTAACTTTACTGGCTATCTGGTTTACAGATAGAGGAGGTTCAGTTGGGAGCCTGCTTTCAAGACCGATGCTTTCACTTTTAGATTCTGTCACCTCAAGCGTTCTTCTTCTCGCGCTAATTTTAATTTCTGTTCTAGTAATTTTTGATACCCATCTAGGCCATGCAATTGGAATGCTTTGGGGGAAATTATTTACAAAAAAAGAATACAAAGAAGAAGACTTCAGCAAAAAAATAAAACAACCAGAAGAGGTTGCTATACAAATTCCCGAAGAAGAAAAAAAAGTTGTTTCTGAACAATTTAAAGACACTTCAAAAAACAAAAAGATCACCAAAAAAGATGAGGAAGAAAATCTTTTTAGTTCTGCAATTATTTTAAGAAATCGAGCTTACGTCCCTCCTCCACTAACGCTTCTTGAAGTTGATTCAGGAAAGCCTGGAACAGGAGACATAAAAGCGAATGCTAATATTATAAAAAGAACATTACATAATTTTGGAATTAATGTTGAGATGGATGAAATTACTATCGGCCCCACAGTTACAAGGTATGCACTTAAACCTGCCGAAGGCGTAAAACTTTCAAGAATTATCGGCCTTCAAGACAACCTAGCTCTTGCTCTTGCGGCTGAGACAATCAGAATCGAAGCTCCTATTCCTGGAAAATCACTTGTTGGCATTGAAGTGCCAAATACCTCAAAAACAATTGTTGGTCTTGGTTCACTTATTGGGGCAACAGAATTTGTTGAATCAAATAAACCTCTTCTTGTAGCGATAGGCAAAGATGTTTCTGGCAAACCAACTTTTTACGACCTAGCAAAAATGCCTCACCTACTTATTGCAGGAACAACTGGTTCTGGAAAATCCGTAACTGTTCACTCTATCCTCAATTCCCTTCTTTATAGAAACTCTCCCGATATGCTCAAATTTATTATGGTTGATGCAAAACGAGTAGAACTTACTCTATATAATAAGATCCCCCATCTTATGACTCCTGTAATTACAGATGCAAAGAAAACTATTTTGGCTCTCAAATGGGCAGCCAAAGAAATGGATCGCCGTTATGATGTTTTGGAAAAAGAATCTGTAAGAGATATCGATTCGTATCACAAAAATATTGTTCTTCCTGCCTTAAAAAATAAAAAAGATAATGGTGTTGATGGTAGTGTGCCTGAGACTATGCCCTATTTGGTTATTGTTATAGATGAATTAGCCGACCTAATGCAGGCATACCCAAGAGAACTTGAAGCAGCAATTGTTCGCCTTGCTCAAATGTCTCGTGCTGTTGGAATTCACCTTATCCTTTCAACACAAAGACCTTCTGTGAATGTTATTACAGGACTTATTAAAGCAAACATTCCAACTCGTATTGCCCTTAAAGTAGGATCACAAATTGATTCAAGAACAATTATCGACAAAGCCGGCGCTGAAAAACTTGTTGGCCAAGGAGATATGCTTTTCGTAAGCCAAGACCGACCAGACCCTGCTCGTATTCAATCCCCTTATATTTCTGAAGGCGAAGTAAAAAAAGTTGTGAAATATTTGATCGATTCATACAAAGATGAGCTTCCTGAGCCAGGACTTGAACTGACTGCAAAACCATCTGAAGAAACAGAAGGAAGAAACCCTATTTTTGATGGATCTATGTCTTCAGATGAAGATGATCTATACGAGGATGCTAGAGCTATTGTTATTGAGGCAAAAAAGGCCTCTACATCGTACATACAAAGAAAACTTCGTATTGGCTACTCTAGGGCAGCAAGCCTTATGGATATGCTTGAGGAGCGCGGAGTGATCGGTCCTGCCGACGGTTCAAGACCTAGAGAAATAATTGGGGTTGGACCGTCTGAACAAGAAGAAGGAGAAATTGAAAGTTCATAAGGTACTAGGTAATTCAAAAGGTAAAGGTCAAAATGCAAAATTGCAATTCAAAAGTCAGAATCTCAAAAGAACACCGATTATTTCATAATTGGTGCAACTTTTTAATTTTTACTTGTAGTTTTGAATTTTGCATTTTACATTTTGACTTATCTATATGAACGCCCGCAAAAAATTAGCCGTAATACTTGCACTGATATTCCTTCTTTCTTTCCTCGTATACACTGGTTTTGAAGCAGAAAAATTAATTTTTGGACCTCAAATTTACATTACTTCACCCAAAGACGGCTCTACATTGGAGAATAACGGAGCTTTTAGCGTCTCAGGCACCACAAAAAATGTTTCTTTCCTTAGCCTTAATGGAAGGCAAATATTTACCGATGCAAACAATAATTTTAACGAGAACTTGGTACTCCTTCCCGGCTATAATATAATTACCCTCAGTGCAAAAGGCCGATACGGAAAAGAAATTTCGAAAAAATTACAGCTTTACCTTGTAAAGAGTACTGAAAATACTTTTAAAGCGATCGAAACAGCTTCTTCAACAGAAAGTTTAGGGACAACTACTACTTCCACGAAAAGTCCCCTACCCACACAAGCAAGTTCAAGTTTAAAAAAATTATAAGATTGGAGAAAAATATTTTAGTCAAATATTTTTCTGAGTTAAGAGATAAGAAAACAGATTTAAGAAAATAAAAACTGGATTCCCGTTTTCACGGGAATGACAATAGAGGCTTAACCTCAAAGATTTAAAGAGGTTAAGCCTCAAGAAAAAAGAAAAGAATTTAATAATTAAAAAAATAAAATGGCAAAACTAGGAAAGAAAAAGAAAGGAGAAGAAGCTCCAAAAAAAACTAAAGACTCAGGGATCGAAGACACACTAAAAGCAATAAAAAGTAAATTCGGCGAAGATTCAATTATGATGCTTGGCGACAAGCCAAGAGTGGATGTGAACGCAATTTCAACTGGATCGATTGGTCTTGATGAAGCACTTGGAGTTGGTGGACTTCCCCGCGGAAGAATAATCGAAATTTTTGGCCCAGAATCTTCTGGTAAAACAACTTTATCTCTCCACGTAATTGCAGAGGCACAAAAACTTGGAGGCATCTGCGCTTTTATTGACGCAGAGCATGCAATGGATCCCCAATATGCAGGCAGACTTGGTGTAAAATTAGATGAACTTTTAATTTCTCAGCCAGACACAGGAGAACAAGCCTTAGAAATTGTTGAATCATTGGTTCGTTCAGGAAAATTGGATGTAATTGTTATCGACTCAGTAGCCGCTCTTACTCCAAAGGATGAAATTGAGGGTGATATGGGAGCTTACCATGTAGGAAAACAAGCTCGTCTTATGTCTCAAGCTCTAAGAAAATTAACAGCGATCGTAGCAAAAAGTAAAACAATTGTTATTTTTATAAACCAAATAAGAATGCAAATAGGCGTGATGTTTGGAAATCCAGAAACAACTCCTGGAGGAAAGGCTTTGAAATTTTACACTTCTGTTCGATTAGACATAAGAAGAATTGCTCAAATTAAAAAAGGAGATGAGGTGATGGGAGGACGCATTCGTGTAAAAGTTGTAAAAAATAAAGTTGCAGCGCCGTTCAAACAAACAGAATTTGACCTAATGTACAACGAAGGAATCTCAAAAGAAGGAGAAATAATGGCTCTTGGAGAAAAAATGGAACTTCTACAAAAAAGCGGAAACTCATATAAATACGGAGAATTAACTCTTGGCCGTGGATATGATGCAACAAGACAATTTTTGAAGGATAATAAAAAAGTGGCTGACGAACTTCTAGGAAAAATCAAAAAAAATATGAAGGAAGGAGGTCTTGAAGTAAAACCCTCCCCTGCTGATTTGGAAGAAGAGAAGCCAGAAGAATAATAAGTTCTAAGTTTGTAAAGTAAAAAAATATCAATGGAATTAAAATCAGAAAATTACAGCGACCCGAACATTCCTAGAATGATCAAAAGAAATACTGGAAAAATTACTACTCCGGAAGGAGCTTCTGTTCAAACTGTTTTGGTAGAAATAAATAAACCGGAAGAATTTTTAAAATTTAGGCCAAAAAATTCAGAATTTTCTAGATTAGATAATGACTCTTGGCTGGAAGCTATTGGTCTATGGGGTGTTGAACGCCAACTTACTCGTGATTATATGGATTGGACCTTAGGACAAAAAAGATCTTTTTTGTCCCTTGGTACCAGATTTGAAGAATTGTTTCCCAAAAAAATAAGTACAGAAGAGCTAGCTATTGCAAAACAGAAATTTTTTTCAGAAGAACATCCTATTGGATCATTGGATCTATTTGATGAATGGTTCCAGGGATCAGGACTACCTATTGAACTGCGCATACCTGTTCTCAAGGAAATGTTTGAAATAGAAAATTAAAATCTTAGCCCTAGGGCATCCCTAACCAACTTTGTAGTACAAGACTACTTCTCAATTTCTAATTTGCTAATAAAGTCCCTCGCAGCAAGCAGACAGAAGTATTAAATACCGAACTAGCTTTTCTTGTACTTAAACCGCCCCGAGAGGCGGGGTATTTACCCTTTGTTCCGCCTGCATTCGGATGTCGTGAATTACTTCGCTTCGCTCGTCTTTCGCGACATCTCTCATTTGGCGGAATAAAAAAATGTCCGACTTATTAAACAAGCCGGACGATACGATAACAAACTTTTGATCTGGTTCCGGATTATTCTTCCGTTTCCAATTCAATTTCTTCAATACCACCTTCGAATGGGTAGAATATAGTTTTCATTTGGTGTGTTTTGGTTGTATGTTTGTCTAAAGAACAAAAAATTCCTAGCATCTTTTATATTTTTTATTTCTGCTATGAAAACAAAAAATAAAGCCCCTCTTGAGGGCTTGATTCTTTTGTCTATAAGTTAGAAATTAAACAACAGAATTAAGGCCTCAAGCATAAATGCTTTGACACGACGACTTTAATTGCTGATGAATAATTAAAATTCATATGTTTATATTAATATATATTTAAAAAATCCACAAATTAGGTTTAGGGCGGTCTAAAAGGTTTTAGACCGCCCTAAACCTAAAATAGCTAGACAGAGCCTCGCTATTTTAGGTTTCAAAAGCTGGGAGACTTAGTCTTCCAGCTTTTTGTTTTAGATTTTTATTTAGAAAATTTTGCGAATCTTACCTCAAGTTGTATGACTTTATCTCGCAGATGTTCTATTTCAATTGTGTGTTGAGCAATCATTTTATTTTCTATGGCATCAAAGCGTTTATCAACAATATGAAAACGTTCATTAACTTCTTTTCTGAAGTCATCTATTCTTCCGTTTGTCTCAACAAAACCATTTTGAGTTATTAGAGCCAAATCGTCGATGGTTATTTTCTTTTTTGAGTTACCTTTTTTCACTCTCAAATTGCAGCACAAGACTATTTCCAATTTCTACACGAACAAAGTTCGTAAGAAATTTAAGTACTGCCAATATCAATGTATTTTTATAAAACAAAAAAAGTTGCAATTTTACGCGATAGCATGAAATTGCAACTTTATAAAAAGAGGAGGCTAAGCCTCCTCTTTTTTTCACTAGCCACTTGTTTAGACCCTTTCTACGTAATCCAAGGTCTCAGTGTTTACTCTGATGACATCTCCTTCATTTATGAACATTGGAACTGTAAGAGTTGCTCCTGTCTCAAGAACAACAAGCTTATTTCCTCCTTTTGCTGTATTCCCTTTTACTGCGGGATGAGCCTCAGTAACTTTTAATTCAACTTTAATTGGAAGTTTTACTCCAATAATTCTTTCTCCAAACATAAGTAGATCTACAATTGTATTTGGTTTAACGAATTTCATTCCTTCTCCAAGAGAAACTTCATCTATCTTATATCTGTCTCCTAGATTCTTTGGATCACAAAACCAATATTCACCTTTTGTGTTATATAGATACTTTGCTTCTTTTTTTTCGATATCTGCTTCAGGAGCTTTGTCTGATGCATGGAAGGTCATATCCATAACTCTTCCTGTGATCATATTGCGTAGCTTTGTCTTATTTTGAGGTTTTCTCTGTTGCATACGAAAGATATTATTATCAATAACCTCGTATGGTTCCCCTTCAACTACAATATATTTTCTAACAGTTATTTCATTATATTCAAGTATTGCCATGATTGATTTTGTTATGAGCGTGACGAATTTCAAAATCATCACCCGCGAGATAGGCAAAGCCAGGATCTCAGGAGTTAAGAAAAATACACTCGATCTACTCGTTTTTTTTCTAAATTATCGAGCGACGAAAGGCATAAGTGCCATAAATCTCGCACGTTTGATAGCAAGCGCTAAGTTTCTTTGGTTCTTTGCAGATACTCCACTTCTCTTCTTAGCCATAATTCTTCCATGAGGATTGATAAATCTTTTTAGGATATCAATATCTTTGTAGTCGATATGGTTTATGTTGTTTTGCTTAAAAAAGCATTGGTTATTTTTCATGATGATTTTCTTATGAGCTTTGCGAATTAGTAAATCTTCACCCTAAAAACTTTTTGCTTTTGGCTTTGCCATGTCCGAAAGCTTTCGGACGAGAGCAAAAAATTTAAAGGGTAAGTAATTTATACTCGCTTCACTCGTTAAATTTCTAAAATGGAATGTCTTCCACGTTTATTTCCTCTTCAGGATATTTTAATTCTCCGCCATTGTCAGGAATTTCTTCTGGAGCAGAGCTTGCCTTCTTTGAATAGCTTGATGATGAATCACTTTGACCTGAAGGACTAGAAGTTGTTTTTGGACCAAATTGGATCTTATCAGCGATCAATTCTGTGCGATATTTTTTAGTTCCATCTTGTGCATCCCAACTTCTTGTTTGCATTCTTCCTTCAACAAAAATCGAAGAACCTTTTTTCATATACTGTCCAACAATTTCTGCCTGTCTTCCAAAGACAACAACGTTGTGGAAATCTACTGATTCTTGTTTTTTACCATCTTTGTCTTTCCAGACTCTGTTAGTAGCAACTGAAAAACTGGCAACTTGAATTCCTGAAGGCAGAGCCTTAAGTTCAGGATCGCGAGTTAGATTTCCTATAAGAAGTGCTTTGTTTAGATACATAGGTTTAGTGATTAATTATTATAGTTATTATTCTACTATAAGTTCATCAATAGCTTTATCAACCTCGACAACATCTACTTCCTCCTTAGGTTCGTCGCTCTTTACAGCAACGTCAGGTTTTTTGAAAGACATTCTTTCTTTTGCAGCAAATTTTGCTCCATAAAGAGTGTTTTCTTTGACAGTTTTGATGATAAGAAAACGAACAACGTTTTCGAGTTTCTCGACCTCTTTTTCTATCTCTCTAATTACATCTCCGTTGGCTTCAAATTTAACCCAACCGAAATAACACTCATCAAATACCTTCTTCGCACCCTTTATCTTCTTTGAGAGAGGATAAGAAAGAGCGCGCAACCTTGGAAAGTCTTCAGAAATGATCTCTGCTTTTACTTTTTCAAGTATAGCTTTGATCCCTGAGACTTCGTGAGAAACAGCTTCGTCTCCCACAATCGGAGCTATGTGAAAGCCTATTTCATAGACTTTTGCTCCTTTGGTGTCTTTTTCTTCCATATTTATAATTTAGCGAAATTATGCAACGCAATCGTCCTTTTAGCGTTGCTTTTAATAATAAAACCGTCAAACGACGGCTTTAAGTACAATATCACGAAACCGGAAAATTTCAAGTAGATCCTTCTAATCGCCCCATTTTAGTTAAACTACAAGAGCATCCCTAATCAACTTTACGCCACAAGGGTACTTCTCCACACCTCCAGGACCGCCCTGTCCTAGTTTATCCACAGATGAATTTTGTTAAATCCCCCAAAGTTTTTTTGAGTTTTCTCTAAGTTGCAGAGCCACTTGATCAAATGGCAGTTGTTTTATTTCTGCAATTTTTTTGATCACTTCTATCACATACAAAGACTCATTCCTCTTACCTCTATAAGGGGACGGCGCTACGTAAGGACAATCTGTTTCAGAAAGCATTTTTTCAAGAGGCACAAATTTTACTAATTCTTCATATTGCTTCGCAAATGTAATTACCCCAGTAAATGAAATAGTGAATCCCAAATTTAAAAATTCTTTAACCTCCTCAAGCGTACCTGCAAAAAAATGGACATTCCCTGGATAGGTTAGAGTTTTGAGTTTCGAGTTTTGAGTTAAGATCTCAAGGGCATCCTTGTAAGCCTCTCGAATGTGGAGCATAAGCGGTTTTTTAACTTCTATGGCCAACTCAATTTGTTTTCTAAAAGCATCTTTTTGTTTTTCTATTTTCTCATTCATATCTCCTGACTCTTGACTCTGTCCTCTGTAATAATCCAATCCGCATTCGCCAATTCCAACGACTTTAGGAGACTCGCAAAGTTTTTTATAATATTCATAATCAAAAATTTCTCCGCGAGAAGTAAATTCTTTTCCTCCTTCCCCTAACTCTTGTTCATCATGAAAAGATCTTGAAGTGTGAACAGGATGAAGACCGACAATTGCGAAGCAATTGTCGGTCTTCTCTGCAATTTCCACTGCTTTTTTTGAAGTATCTTTTTGCGTCCCAACATTAATAACAAGAACACCAGAGTCTTTTGCTCTTTTTATTGTCTCTTCCCTATCCTCGTTATATGCAGAAAGATTTAAGTGTGCGTGGTTGTCTACGTATTTATACATAATTTAATATTACCATAACAAATTTGACTCAAATTGTTGATACTGTTAACTTTAATAAAAATTGACCTTTTATGAATAAAGAAACTCTTGCAGAAATCGCCCTGAAATATTTAGGTGCGCCAAGCATTAGATACTGTGGACCAGAACACGGAAAGAGTCCAGAAGGATTCGATTGTTCTGGTTTCATCGACTTTTGTCTAAATGAATTGTCTTTTCCTTACGACAAAACAATCAGACACTGTAACGAATTTTTTGATTCTTTCGGTATTCTGGTGCATGAGGATTGTATAAGCTGTGGTGATTTAGTTTTCTTTAGCAGAGATGGTTTTCGACCAACACACGTTGGGATCATGCTCGATAAAGAAACCTATATTCATTCACCTGGAACCAGCAATTCAATTGTTTCAGTATCGGAAATATCAAAGGAACCAATCGTCACAAAAAGGACTGACCACTCGGTCATCTACAGCCATAATCCAATTGGTTATAAACGTTTGGTTTTTTCCAATTCTAGATGGAAAACCCTACTGCCCTAAAAAGCAGTATTTTTTTATATTTTAGGAATTATATTAATCCTTTCTCAAAAACAATGGTGTATCGGGAGATTTATTTGTTTTGACGCAAACTTTTATTTTCATAGAAGTCTCAGGCAAAATTGGTTTCAACATTCTAGCAATAATATAAAGACCAACAACCAACTCTTTAATTATTTCTTCTCCTGCTTCTTTATCAGTTTTTATAAGTTTGAATGGCTGTTTATTTTGGATCAAAGAATCAAGTTCTGAGATCTTTTTCCAAATAACATTACAAGCGCCTTGAATATCAAATTTTTCCAAAAGATCAAAATAATCTTCTGGAATATCATCTTTAGGAATTATTACAGCATCGATCAAATTTGTCTCTGCCATTTTCATAATTCGAGAAGTGAGATTCCCAAGTCCATTTGCCAACCCTGCATTATAAGCATCTTTAAATCTTTCAATTGTAAAAGGTGAATCTTCAAAAGGACTAACTTCCCGCAAAAGAAAATAACGCAAAGCTTCGGCTCCATATTCTTCAATTAAATTTTTAGGATTGGTCACATTGCCTAAAGATTTGCTCATTTTAACTCCTCCTTCCCCTGTAATGAATCCATCCACAACAACATGAGTTGTGTTTGGTAGATCCGCTGCCATGAGCATTGCTTGCCACATTGCAGACTGAAAACGGTTATTGTCTTTACCGCAATATTGAATAGTTTCCCCATCGATCCAATATTTTTTAAAATCACCTTCTAAATTTGGATAGCCTAAAGTTGCAACGTAATTTACTAATGCGTCAAACCAAACGTACATGACATGATCAGGATCTTCTGGCACTTCTATTCCCCAAGGCATCTTTGTCTTTAGGCGAGAAATACTGAAATCATGCAAACCATTTTTTACGAAACCTCTCATTTCATTTAAACGAAAATCAGGAATAACAAAAGTTGGATTTTTTTCATAAAATTTTAAAAGTTTTTCACTAAAAGCAGAATATTTGAAAAAATAATTTTCTTCTTCGATGGTCTCAATTTCAAGATTTAGATGGATCGGGCACTTGCCATCTACAAGCTCGCTATCAGTTTTTTCTTCTTCGCATCCAACACAATATTTTGCTTTATAATTTTTTTTGTAAATATAGCCATTGTCAGAAACTTTTTTCCAAAAAGCTTTAGCGGCAATAATATGCCTCTCGTCTGTTGTACGAATAAAATGCACATCATCGCTTATTTCTAAAAGCTTCAAAAGATCCTTTACTTTCTCAGCATAAAAATCTACATATTCTTGCGTAGATTTTCCTTCTTTTTTTGCACCTAGAAAAAGCTTCATTCCGTGCTCATCTGTTCCCGTATTAAAAAAAACATCAAAACCAAGAAGCTTTTTGTATCGAGCAATTGCATCGGCTCGAATAAATTCCATTGCGTGCCCTAGGTGAGGTTCAGCATTTACATATGGAAGTGTTGTTGTTATATAAAATTTTTTATTCACTTATTTTTATAGTATTTTGTTTTTAAAATCCTTCACCTTTCCTGTGTCATAACAAAGTCAAAATTTAAAAATCAAAATGCAAAACTGCAATTCAAAAGTCAAAATTCTAACAACTGACATTCGCTTCGCGAATGTCATAATTTTCAATTTTTACCTGTAATTTTGACTTTTGCATTTTGACCTTTGAATTATCCCAATGAAATTCTAGTTTTTTTCTTGTCTACATCATGTAAATATTCAACAGCAAGAACAGAAAGTGGAACAGCAAGAATTAGTCCCAAAAATCCCAAAAGTTCAAAACCGACTGCTAAGGCCAAAATAATTATCAAAGGTGAAATACCTACAATTTTTTTCACTACAGCAGGATACAAAAGATAATTTTCAAACTGTTGAACAATGACATACATTCCAGTAACAACTAAAGCTAAAACAATACCTTTATCCAAAAGAGTAAGTAAAATTCCTGGTATTGCAAAAAGAGTCGGACCAAAAACTGGAATAATTTCAAGAATAGAAGCAGTAATAGCAAGTAATAATGCATGTCTTATTCCAAGGATCGCTAGAGGAATATAGACCATCACTCCTACAACCAAACCTAATATCAATTGACCTTGAAGCCATGCTCCAATTTTTATTTTTGTTCTTTTCCATAGATCCAAAACATATGGTTCATGCTTAAGAGGAGTAATAATTCTTAGAAAATATTCTACCCCGTCTTTAGTTACAGAAAAATAAAATGAAAGTACTCCGATCAAAATCGCGCTCAAACCTGAATTAATTATTTTTGTTGCGGTAGCAATAAAATCAGATGAGGATTGAGTCTGATTAAGCAATCCAGTGTTTGAAATTGATGAAGCAATATTTTGTAAAATTGGGACATAACCCTGCAAAAAACTGTCATCAAGTATAGGAAAATAACTGGAAATTTGATTTAAGTATGTTGGAATACTTGTTACCACACCAGAAATATCTTGAAGAAAAACTGGAATAATAGATAGAAAAAGAATTCCAACAATCACTAAAGCAAAAAGATAAACAGAAACAACTCCTATAATTCTTGGAAAATTTCTTTTTTCAAACCAATTTATTCCAGGTTCAACAGCAGAAGAAATAACGATCGCAGTAAGGACAATAACAAAAATATCTTTCAGAAAAAAAAGAACAACAGCCACAGCAACAATTGCCAATGCCTTAATAATTGAGCCTGAGGTGATATTGACTGTAATATTTTTATCTCCCATCCCGTCACTAGAATTTTAATTTATTAAACTTTTCGACTTCCTCAAGTATAGATATTCTTTTAGCCTCTGTTTTAACAATCTCTGTCCTGAACTAGTTTTTAAATATCCTTCTCTTCTCATTGCATCATCTTTATTTATACACGCTTCATAGTATATCAATCTATACGGTGCAAGTCTTTTTGTAGAAAAGTTTAATTTCTGATTATGTTCAAACAAACGTTTCTTCAAGTTATTTGTATAACCTGTGTAAAGCTCATTATTTTGCTTGCTTTCTAAAAGGTAGACGTAGAACATAATCGAATTAAAATTTCAGTGCGGGACCCATTTTCATCAATATACCACTTTTTAGGGGTTTTTACAGCTTTAAAATATCCTTAAATTCTTTGCCATCCTTAAATGGTCCCACAATAGATAGATTGATCGTCTTTTGGTTAAAAATTTTATTTGCCATATTCATCACATCTTTTGCTGTGATCTTTTCAATTCGTTCAGCCTTTTCTTCTGGAGTTTTTATTTTAAGACCGTGAAGCTCTTGGAAAGAATAAAAATCAGCTAGAGAATCTGAGGTCTCAAGTGATAGATACATATTCCCTATCATCAGATCTTTTGCTTTTCTTAATTCACTCTCTGGAACTAATTCCGTTTTAATTTTTTTGATTTCTTCTAAAATTGCTTCAATACCGATCTTTACTCTATCTTTTGACAGGCCTGAAGCTATAGCAAAAAAACCCCTATCTTCTGCAGTATCATTTCCAGAACGAACGTAATAACAAATTCCTAATTCATCGCGAAGTTTTCTAAAAAGTCTTGAACTCATTCCCCTGCCGAGAACAGCTTCTAAAAGTGCAATTTTTGGATTTTCTTTGTTTTTTACATCGAAAGATCTAAAGCCTAAAATAATATGAGCTTGGTCTGTATCTTTAAAATGAATTTTTACAGCAGATTCTTTTTGTGAATCATCTGTTTTTTTGTGGGTATTTTTTTTACCTTTGCGTACTTTTCCAAAAAATTCACTCGCGAGTTTCAGGGCTTTTTTACTATCTACTCCACCCGCAACTACCACAATAGTATTAGGAGCTGAGTACTGAGAATCTCTATAATTCAAAATTTGTTCTTTGGTAAAAGAACGAACATTTTTTTCGCTTCCTATAATAGGCCTGCCTGCACTTTGATCACCGTACAAAAGCTCCTCAAAAACTTCCCCTACTTTATGCTGAGGCAGATCTTCATACATTTTTATTTCTTCAACCACTACTCCCTTTTCTCTTTCAATAGCATCAGTTTCAAAAATAGAATTCAAATAAATATCTGAAACTATTTCTGTAATTTTAGGAAAATGTTTTTTGTGCGCCTTGGCCCAATAACCAGTAAACTCTTTACTAGTAAAAGCATTTGACTGAGCACCGAGTGCATCAAGCTCTTTTGAAATGTCTCCTGTATTTGGCCTTTTTTCAGTTCCCTGAAAACACATATGTTCTAAAAAATGAGAAATGCCATTTATATCTTTGGTCTCATAATCACTTCCTGTTTTCACCAAAACCATCACGGTGACTGTCTCGGTATTTTTCATCGGAACGGTAATTATCCGAAGTCCGTTTTTTAATGTGTTTTTAAAATATTTCATCCCGTCACTAGAATTTTAATTTGTTAAATCTTTCGACAATTTTTATATAAATAATATTTTAAAATATGTTTTGCAAGATATTCTATTTAGACAGTATAAGCTATTTTCGAGAAAGATTTAACTTTGATTATGTTCAACAATATATTTTATACTCATGAAATAATATTGAAAAAACCTTACTTTCCTGAACTACCGAATCTAGATTCGAACATAATCTAATCAAAATTTCAGTGCGGGATTTCATCCCGTCACTAGAATTTTAATTTGTTAAATCTTTCGACAATTTTTATATTACTTTACCTTTATATCCTAAATTTTGGATCGTTATCTTGCATATCTTTATAACATATGTACAATCAAAATAACATGAACATTCTTTTGATCCTGATTGGATTGGGAATACTTGTGGGAGGCTTGTTTATTGCACCGCTAATAAGCAACCTTTCACTCGGATTATTCCTAGGTGCAATTCTCGGGGTTGCAGCTTTCTTCTTTTGGAAAGCATACGAAAAACAATAACGACAATTGCGCAGATGGCTTGTAAGATTCTATTTCAAGCCAGTTTTTTTATATATGAGATTTTATGAATGAGACTAATTCAGAAATTTTCATTCTCTCCTGTTTTCCAGTATCTCTATCGCGAACAGTAACACCTGCATCATTTTCTAGAGTTTCAAAATCAACGGTGATGCAAAAAGGAGTTCCAATTTCATCTTGTCTTCGATATCTTTTTCCAATGTTTCCGTTGTCATCAAACATCACTCTACCAAATTCTTTTTTTAATTCAGAAAAAACTTCACGGGCTTTTGCAACTAATTCTGGTTTATTTTTTAGAAGTGGAAAAACTGCTGCGATAACGGGAGCAACTTTTGGTGAGAATTTCAAATAAACTCTAGTTTCATCGCCTAAGACATCTTCGGTATATGCGTCCGTTAGAACAGCAAGCATTGTTCTACCTACTCCGAAAGAAGGCTCAATAACATGCGGTAAAAATCTTTCTTTAGTTTCTTCATCAAAATAAGTTAGATCTACTTTTGAAGCTACAGAATGACTTTTCAGATCAAAATCTGTTCTGTAAACAAGACCGTAAAGCTCGCTTTTTCCAAACGGGAAATCAAACTCAAAATCGATAGTACGTTTTGAATAGTGAGCTCTATCTCCATCTGCAACTTCAAGTTCATGAACTTTTTCTTGGGAGATCCCAACATCTTTTGTAAATTCGTGAACTTCTTTTCTAAAACTTTCAAAATTTTCTTGCCATGTTTCTGGTTTTACAAAATACTCAATTTCCATCTGCTCAAGTTCTCGCACTCTAAAAATAAAATCCCTTGGAGCAATTTCATTTCTGAATGCTTTTCCAATTTGAGCCATACCAAAAGGAAGTCTTGGGTGAAAACTGTCCATAACATTTTTGAAGTTCACAAACATTCCTCCAGCAGTTTCTGGTCGAAGATATGAAACAGCAGAATCATCTTCCATTGCTCCAATATGAGTTTTAAACATCATATTAAATTGTCTTGGTTTTCCTAAAACTTGTTTATCTTTTGGACAATACTGCACCCCGTCAACTACCTCAATGTGGTCAGCTCGATAACGCTGTTTGCATTTTGGACATTCAACTAAAGGATCAGCAAAACCCGCCACGTGGCCAGAAGCCTTCCAAACATTTTGATTCATCAAAATAGCCGCATCCATTCCATACATGTCTTCCCTATCCAAAACAAATCTCTTCCACCACAAATTTTCAATATTTTTCTTAAGAGCAACTCCTAATGGTCCGTAATCCCAAGTACCAGCGAGTCCGCCATAAATTTCTGAGCCTTGATAAACAAAACCTCTTCGCTTACAAAGCGATACGATCTTTTCCATTAAATTATCGTTTTCAGTATTTTTTTTCATCCCGTCAGAATTTTAATTTGTTAAATCTTTCGACTATTTTGTAATGTTATTAAATCATAAATTCTAATACCTAAACTCTAAACAACATCTAAATTCAAATTTTTTAATATTTAGATTTTTGAATTCGTTTAGGATTTAGTATTTCGGATTTGATGCTTATTATTAATTTATAGCACCAAACTGCTTACTTTGAAACTACTTCGTCTCCATAAACGAAACTAGGATCTGTAGGAAGATTAGTGCCTAATGGTCCAGAATTTATTGTAATATCATGTCCAGTAAAAGCATCAACTCCAGAAAGACTAGATCTTTCGATCAGATCCTGTCTATTTCCAACTTGATTCAAAGTTGGAGTGAAAGAAATCTGAAACGCTACTTGTCGTAATCCTGAGACGGATCCTCCTGTTGCAAGAACTTTTCCTAAATCCCAAGTCACAGTTCTATTATTTGAATCGAAAGAAATTTTTTCGGTTGTTGGAGATGATACTCCCGTCCAAGATAAAAAGTTTGGAAGAATGGCTACAACTTGAGTTCCATTTATATCATTGAAGGTATTTGAGACAGTCCAAATAATTGTATATTCCGTTGGTTTATTAAGTTTTGGAGGAATACTTCCTTGATTTTCAAACGGTCCAGAACTATGAACAATTTGTGCCGCGAGCGTTGCAAAAGTATCAACTTTTATTTTTTTAGAAATAGTTGAATTAATATCTTCAGGTACATTTGTCTCAGAAATTCTTTTACCCTGAACGTTAACATCAATTTGTATAACTGGATTTCTTATTTTAGAAAAACCAGCTGATTTGGATGACATCGTACTAAATCTGAATTCTGCCACATCACCTTGACCCGGAAGAATCTCTGCTAATTTTTCTGATTCAAATTTGCTCCAAGAAATAGTTTTATCACTTGTTCTAATTATACCGGTCTGAGATTTTAAACTATTCATATCAACAATATCTCCACTAAGAGTAGCTACTATTTGACCATCACTAATTGGTACATTTAAATTATTTTGCCACTTAATAACTGCGTCAATTTCTTTATTAATAGAAGCAATAAAACTTTCCACAGGATCTCCATTTAAAGCGAGACTTGTTCCAATAAAAGGTTTTTTTACAACTAAAGAATTCTCCACTGAGGCAATCTCTGATTGAATTTGGTTTTGATTTTTAGTTGATCCAAGACCAAGTAAAAATCTAAAAAATCTTACCTCATCTGTCTCGCCTGTCACCTGGCCTAAAATTTCTACAGTCCTTATTCCTCCAGGTTCAATATCTCCTAAATTCCAATTATTTAAATTATCGGTTGTAAGAGGAGTAGAACTTAAAAAACTAAATCCGAACGGAAATATAGCCTGCAGAACAGCTCCTTTTATTGTCTCAGGAGAATTTGATTTTATTTTTAAAACCATATCAAGGTTTTGACCTGAGGTAATTTCTTTTACCGAATCAAGGGTTAATGACAAAGCTGACGTACCAATTGAAACATCGTATTCAGAATTTTTTGTAAAAACAGTATTTGAACCAGGTACTCTATAAGCAATTTCTATATTTATTTTTTGTAAAGTTCCATTTTCTCCAAAAAATATTGCCCTGGCAGTTCCTTTTTGCGTCTCACCTGAAGCAACTGATTCAAAAGAAACTCTGTCATGAGTTAGCTCTAAACTTTGATCATTTGCACTGCGAGTACCTTTTGGATAATTTAAGACAACATCTACTAAATTTATTGGACCGTCATTTGTATTTTGAACGCTAACATCAAGAGATGTAACTTGCCCTGAAGGTACCGCTGCAGGAGCCAAAACATTTACTTTTACTTTATCATTTGAAACAACATTAACTCCTTTAAAAAGGATAAAAGCTGCGGCGATAATCGATAAAATAAAAAAAACAACAGCAGCTTGAAGAATTTTTTTTGTTAGATCTGTTTTATTTATATTCATATCAGTTGGAGAATTTAACATTTGATTCAAAGCCTCTTTCCCTTCCTCATCATGGACCCATTGCCTAGAAACATCATCCTCGTGTTGTTTAAGGTCAAGAACATGAGGCTCCTCCGGTTTCTCTGTTTTAGAGTAAAGTCTTTTTCTCAGTTCTTCTATTCTGCTTTTTTCTAGGTCGTCAGGCATATTTTGTACAAAAATTATACCACAAGAGTATTTCCAATTTCTAAGCTCACTATGTTCGCAAGAAATTTAGGTTTACCACAAAGGAGATTACGAACTGTAATAAATATGACAGAAATTTGAATTTTAAAAATCCTAAGTACTAATACCTAAATACTAAACAAATCCAAAAATATCCAATCTCAAAATCCAAGATAAAATTGTTTAGAATTTGTGATTTTTAAATTTAGATTTTGTTTAGAGCTTAGAATTTAGATATTAGAATTTGTATCGTTTCTACGATCATAAATGACTATGCGTTAGTGCTTTGTTTACCATTAAAATTATTTTTGATTTTTCTCCAAGAGCAAGAACAGCATCTTCCTCACAAAATGAAGATTGATAAATTGTTTTAAATAATTCCTCCGAACCTGAATAACCCAAACCACTTAAAATTTTGGTAGAAGCTATTAATTCCAAACCTTCAAGACAATTTAAAGGCAAACCAAACAAAGCTTTATAAAGTCCAAGTAGCGAATTATAAACTTCAGGATTTTTTTCTTCCCCATGAACAAGCCTAGAAACTACTGCCATAATTTTTGCAAAATGTTTTCTCGATCTAACAGGAATATTATCTTCATCATATTTAACAGCCTCTATCAGCCTCCAAAACTCTTTTCCTTTAACTAAAGAAATTTTTACTCTTCCTCCAATTCCGAGATGAGGATTTAATTTTGACTTTAAATGCCTTACTCCTTTTGCAATTGCAAAGATCATTCCAAAATCTTTGGTGTATAGTTTAAATATTCTATCTGCTTCCCCGTGCTCTTTTGAAGCAATCACAAAAGCATCTGTTGTATATTTAACGTGGCTCATTTTTATAGCTTCACTATAGAAACTTTTATAGCATATCCTTCGAGACCAACTTCTTTCTCAGCATCTAGAGCAAATTCAATCGCATCAAGTCCTGTAACTTTTTTTATCTCACTTTCAAATTTTGAAATTATTTTTTTAAAATTATCGTCTGAAACAACAGTAAGGACAGCTCTATCTTTTGCTTCGAAACCTTTTTCTTTTCTAAGATCTTGAATAGCTCTCATAAACTCACGGATCACTCCCTCTTCTTTTAATTCTAGTGTGATTTCTGTGTCGAGTAGAACTTCATTCTGAATCAAGCTATCCAAAATAACTTCCTTCACATTTATTTCCTCCTTAATTATCTCTTTGTATTCTACTCTTAACTCTAAACTCTTAACTCTTAACTCTTTTAGCGGTTGTCTCACATTAATTTTTGCATCCGAACGCGCTTTCAATCCTAGAGAACAAACCTCTCTCACCTTTTTCATCTCTTCAATTATCTCACTAGCCACTAATTCTTGAGGCCTGCCCACCATGCTCTGAGCCTGCTCGAGATAGCCGGTGGGCCAACTTTCAAGATGCACGCTCTTCAAATCATTTTCAAGGCGGATTTTCTGATACAGATCTTCAGCATAAAATGGTGCGAATGGCGCCATATATTTTGAAATAGTTTTCAAAATAAAATACAAAGTTCTTTTTGCATCTTTGTCGTTATCGCGAAGTCTCTCTCGTGAACGCCTAACATACCAAGTAGAAAGGTCATCAATAAATTCACGCAAAGCACGAACAGGTTCAAGAATTTTATAATTATCTAGATTTTTTGTTGCTTCTCCTACAAGTTCTGACAATCTTGCCAAGATCCAAAGGTCTAAAACATTTTCCCGCTGTAGAAATTTTTTGGGATATTCATTTGATTCTAATTCTTTATCTCTATAAAGTTCATAAAAAGTCAAAACATTTGAAAGCAAATTGAAATTCTTTTTTACAATTTCATCAACGGTTTTTTCATCATAGTTTTTTGATTCTCCAGGCTGATTAACGCTGTACATCCAAAGCCTGATCGCATCCGCTCCATATTTATCCATTTGTTCCCAAGGGTCAATAATATTTCCAAGTGACTTGCTCATCTTTTTTCCATTCTTATCCATAAGATGTCCCAAGCAAATAACATTTTTATAAGCATTGCCTTTGCCCATAAGCACTCCTATTGCATGCAAAGTATAAAACCATCCGCGAGTTTGATCGATCGCTTCAGAGATAAAATCAGCTGGATACCCTTTTTTACTATCAATAAATTCTTTATTTTCAAAAGGATAATGGTCTTGTGCAAAAGGCATGGCCCCAGAATCAAACCATACATCGCAAACTTCTTTAACTCTCTTCAAAGATTTTCCTGAATCACTGACAAGCTCCACCTCATCAATATAAGGCTTATGCAGATCAAGTTCGTGTTTTTCATTATGAGGAAGCGATACAAAAGGAAACGGAGCAAATTCTCCAGTTTTAAGAAACTCAACTCCTGGATTGTATATTTCTTTAAGAGCTATCTCTTCTGCTCCTTCAGCAACAGAAAGCATTAATTTCATTGGTCCGCTGTGAGTAATGATCAAGATATTTTTGCCTTGATATTTTTTTTCAATGTCATAAAGAAAATCTCCAACTCTCTGTTTTACTTCTCTAAGAGATTCGCACCCTGAAATAACACTACTAAGTCTGTCTTCAAATGTTGGAAAATATTCTGAAAAATTAGAAGAATTTAACACATCAGAAAGCTCTCCAAAGCCTTCTTCTCTTATTCTTTCATCTTCGATTATTTCAACATCTCCAATTATCTTTTTGACTTCCTCTGCTGTTTCTTTAGTTCTCATAAGAGGAGAATGAATTATCAGATCGATTTTTTCATCTTTAAGTTTTTTTGCAGATAAAATAGCTTGCTCCTTACCTTTTGCGGTCAGGGGATGTTTTACTTTGTTATCAGAACTCAAAACATCTTCTACGTTTTGAGTAGCTTCTCCGTGCCTCATCAAAAAATATTTATTTGCAGATTTTTTAGTATATTTTTTTAAGGTCGCAACTGAATCAACTACTAATTTTTCAGTACCGTCTTCAGATATCCAAATTGGAAGCGGAGTTCCCCAATATCTTTCACGAGAAATTGCCCAGTCTTTTATATCCTTAAGCCATTCTCCAAATCTTCCCTCTTTTATATAATTTGGCTCCCAATTTATATTTTCATTTTCTGAAATGAGTTTGTCTCGAAGCGAAGACATTCTGATATACCAAGAGTCACGAGCAAAATATATAAGCGGTGTTTTACATCTCCAACAATGAGGATATGAGTGAGTGTGTTTTTCTTTATGGAAAAGTAAGCTTCCTTCTGGTCTATTAGCAAGGTCTTTAATGATATCCACAGCAACTTCTTCATCCTTCACAAATTTGCCCGCAAGAAAACCAGTCTCATCAATAAAAGTTCCGTCCACTTTTACTAAATGGAATTTTGGCAAACCAACTTTTGTTCCAAGTTCAAAGTCGTCTGTTCCATACATTGGAGCAATATGAACAATTCCTGTTCCATCTTCGGTAGTTACGAAATCAGCAGAATAAACTTTGAAAGCTTTTTCGAGTTTCCCTTTTTCACTTTCCGGCAAGTTATCTTTTAGAAATGGATAAAGCGGTTCGTATTCCAAACCAACAAGATCTTTTCCTTTTAGTTCTTCTATTATTTCAAAATCGTATTCTTTAAAAACATCCTCAACTCTTTCTTTTGCAACAATGTAAACTTCTTTTGTATCAACTTTTGAATTTTGACTTTCACTTTTGATTTTTACATTTAGAATTTTGACTTTGCAATAAATTATTTTTTCATTTATTGCTAACGCCACGTTTCCTGGTAATGTCCAAGGAGTTGTTGTCCAAGCTATTAGAAAAACATTTTCCGCGTCTGTTCCGTGTATGATCCGCGCACTGTCTGCGGTCAATTTAAATTTCGCATAAACAGTTAGATCTTTATCATCTTGATATCCCTGTGCAAGCTCATGTGAAGAAAGAGTTGTTCCACATCTTGGGCACCAAGGCACAATTTTGTAATCCTTATATAAAAGATTTTGCTCATCAACTTTTTTAAAAATATTCCAAACAGATTCTGTGTAATTTGAATCAAAAGTAAAATAGGCATCTTTTTTATCTACCCAGTAACCGATGCGATCAGTAAATTTTCCCCATAGATCTATGTACTGCAAAACACTCTCTTTGCATTTTTTATTGAATGGAGCGATTCCATATTTTTCAATTTCAATTTTTGATTTAAAACCAAGTTCTTTTTCAACTTGAAGTTCAACAGGAAGACCATGGGTATCCCAACCCGCTTTTCGGCGTACTGAATATCCCTGCATTGTTTTGTAACGAGGTATGACATCTTTATAAGCTCTTGCTTCAAGATGATGAATTCCAGGCTTGCCATTTGCAGTTGGAGGTCCTTCGTAAAAGACAAAATCTTTTCCTTTAGATTTATTTTTCTCTAAAGTTTCTTCGAAGATCTTATTTTCTTGCCAAAACTTAAGAGTTTCCTCTTCTTTTAGAGCTATTTTGCTTTTTGGGTTTTGATTTTCTTTCATTTCTTGTTGTCATTCCCGTGAGACTTTATTTTCGAGAGCAAAGCGACCTGAAAATAAGAAATGCTCTTGTGGTAAAACGGGAATCTAGTTTTTTCTTTTAACTTTCTGGATTCCCGCCTGCGCGGGAATGACAGAACTACCATTTCATAAGCTGAAGTCTCAACTATCTTAGCATTTTCCTAAAAACATGTCTCGAAAAGTCGAAATTCCTTATACTTTTTTCATTATAATTATGGGGTTGATTTTTCCTCAAAATGTGATATAATTGCATTTGTGAAAAATATATTAGTTCTTTTATTGGCCTCGGCAGGTTTCTTGCTCGAGGGTTGCACGATTTATGGACCTCTGCCAGGCGAACAAAACATCGCCTCGTATGAGACACCTCAACAATATTCTCCCGTCTATCCTTCGTATGGATACACTGGATACAACCAACCGGACTCACAAGTGGTTTACTTCAGAGACAACAACGGTTGTCTCCAAAAGGTCCTTGTGACAAGAAATTCGGCTCCTCAGACATCGTTCGGGTATCAGGGATATGACCAAAATCTCCAATCCGTTAACATGATTCAAAGAAGGGTCTTTGTCTACGGAACTCTACCGTTTGGATATCAGGATCGTCAACACTGTGATGACCACCATGAGAAAAAAGGTGGACACCACGACAAAAAGAAACACAAAGAATAAAACAAGTGAAGCTGTCTTTCGGGACCGCTCCACTATTTTTTTGGGAGAATTTTAAAAAAAATTATTATTATTATTTAGCAATCACAAACAAAGACAAGAAAAAATTATTGTGTTGAAGTTGTTGATGACGTTATTGATGCATCTGAAGAAACAGATGCTGGAGATGTTACCTGCCCAGTCGAGTTTTGAGAAGAAGCTTGCCCATTCAAATCTCCTGCTGGAAGATTTGTTTGGGTTGTTTGAGTAGAAGTTGATGATGTTGTTGATGTTGAATCAATAATAGGATTCGTAGAAGTGCTAATGGTTTGTGTCGAGGATGCAACATCTGATAATACAGGAGTGCTTGTTGTGGTTGTTACTGCAGATGTGATTGGCACGGTTACCACCTGCATA
>Ga0172379_10002953_pt1 | contig 28383 bp, 19 predicted proteins | sample GrowelOW334metaG_FD_119756 | JGI IMG/M metagenome (GOLD analysis project Ga0172379, IMG submission 119756) | Groundwater microbial communities from an aquifer near a municipal landfill in Southern Ontario, Canada - Groundwater well OW334 metaG | ecosystem: Environmental > Aquatic > Deep...
ACGGCCATCTGTCTGGCGGCGTCTTTCGCCTTTGCCGGGGAGTCTGTTGAGCTGAAAGTTTTGGGTGTCGATGGCGACGTGCTGAAAAACGTCAGAGCCGCCCTGGCCGTTCCTGCCGGACTGGTCAAGGATGGTAAGGTGGATGTCTTATGGCTCGATCATTTCCAGGAGCAAATCCCCCGGAAGATACAGGAAGCTCTCGAATCCCTCGGTTACTACAATGCCGTAACGACTGTGTCGCGGGAAATGACGCCGGAAGGGATATTCCGTGTGATCGTGGCGGTTGCGGCGGGGGAACCGGTGCGGGTGAGAAGGGTAGCTGTCCGCATCGAGGGTCCCGGGGAAGGGAATGCGGCTTTTCGGAATGCCATCGAAAAGTTTCCCCTTAAAAAAGGCGATATCCTGCGTCATGATGTCTATGAAGACGCAAAAAGAGGCATTCAAGATCTCAGCATCGGTATGGGTTACCTGAACGGCCGCTTCTCCGTCCACGATATTCAGGTGCTGGTTAGTCAATCCTGTGCGGATATTGATCTCGTCTATGTTACGGGCCCCCAATATTTCTTCGGACAGATTAATTTTTCCGGCGCCCCCAAGTATCCACAAAGGTTTCTTAACCGCTATGTTGCATTCAAGGAAGGGGACGTGTTCTCTTATGAAAAGATCTGGCAGACCCAGCGAAATCTTACCCTTGCTGACCGTTATTCCGATGTCCCTATTGAGACGGACAAGGAGAAAGCTCGAGAAAATCAGGTTCCTGTGGAGATAAAGCTGACGCCTTTACCGGAAAAACAGGTGAAAATCGGCGGCGGCTACGGCACCGATACGGGCCCGCGGTTTTCTATCAATTACCGGGACAAGAATGTCTTCAACGCCGGTCACCAGTGGGATACGGGGCTGAATGTAAGTCCTGTCCTTCAGGGCGTCGCCATGGGATATACGGTGCCGGGAGCAGATATTCGGACTTACTCGGCCCTCAAAGTCAATCTCAAACGAGAAAACACCGACACCTATACAACGAAGGAATTATCCATGGAGCTGCAGCATATCCGTCCCTATTTCTTCGATAAGTCCGGGGCCATTTTTCTCCAGTTGCTGCGGGAAGATTCCGATGCCGGCGATCAAAAGACCAACACCTTTTCCCTGATGCCGGGATTCCGCGTGTTCGACCGCCAGTATGACCATCCGGTACGGCCGACTAAAGGTTTCTCCTATCTGGCAGAAATCAGAGGAACCCATCAGGACCTTGGCTCCTATACGGGTTTTATTCAAGGCACCCTCACCGGAAGCAGCCTTTATCCCTTGGGCGGAGGCTTTTCGCTCCTGACAAGGCTTAATGCCGGCGCCACGCTACAAAACGAAGGATCAAAGGATCTGCCCATTGCCATCCGGTATTTTGCCGGAGGCGACAACAGCGTGCGGGGATATGGCTATCAGTCCCTAGGGGCAAAGGACGATAAGGGAAACGTTGTCGGCGGGAAAAACACCCTCGTCGGAAGTGTCGAGGTGGAGCGTCCCCTCTGGAAGAACTGGGGAGCCGCCGTTTTTTATGATGTCGGCAACGCCTTTAACAGTTTCAGAGAAATGGACCTTGCCCAAGGGGCAGGAATCGGCTGCCGGTATTATACCCCCGTCGGTCCCATAAAACTGGACATCGCCAGGCAGATCGGAATACCCGAACCGGCGTTCCGCCTCCATCTGGGATTCGGGTTCACCCTATGAACAAAAAATCGATTGTACCCCTTGTTCTTCTTGCCACGACCCTCGTGTTCACTGGGATCGTGGTCTGGCTCTTCTATACCGAGACCGGGGCGCAATATCTTGTCACCCGCATCTTTCGTTTTGTTCCTGCCCGGATTGAAGCCGGCAGTGTTACCGGAACCCTGGCATCGGAGCTTACCCTCCGGGATCTGACGGTTAACAGCGAGGGACAGCGGATTACGGTCGGAAGGGTGATTCTTCAGTGGCGTCCCTGGGAGCTTTCGATGGGAAAGGTTGTGCTGTCAAGGCTCGTTTTGTATGACTTAAACATCAGGGACAATCATCCTGAAAAGCCCGCCGATTTGACGTGGCCCGGATTTCCGGGGGCGTTATCATGGTTCCAGTGGCGTGTCGGCCAGCTTGATGTTCAGAGAGTTGCCTACCGCAGCCAGGACAAAGAGCTGTTGATCCCGAGGATTAATTGCCGCCTGGACAGCATCTACGGATTTGTCCGCATCCATGATCTGCTTGTAGAGAGCCCATCCGCGAGGGTGACGGGAATATTGCAGAGCCATCTTGCCAACCCCTTCCTTGCCGTTGACGTCAGGCTGGAGCCGAAAGGGACTTCCTGGCCTGTAACTGTCATTCAGGCTAAACTTCGGGCTCCTTCCGGGTCGATGCTGATGACCGGACCGTTCACGGCAAAGATGTTTGTCGGAACCATTGAACGGTTCATCATCGATGGTCGCATTTCCTTCGAACGCCATGCTCTTGCCTTTGCGGGTATGTCTTTGAGGGAAAGGGAACGTAAGGGCGCCGTCAAGGGTGAGGGAAAGATTCTGTTTTCGCGAGCCGCCCCGATTATCGAGGTGGCGGCAAAGGCCGAGGATCTGGACCTCTCTCAGGAGGCGGGCATGGAATGCCGTCTTACCGGGAACGTCTATATCGCGGGTAATCTCTCTTCCTATCAAGGGAGCTTCCGCCTGCGTCCGTACTTTTCTGCCTGGGAACCGGGAGAGGCCACCGGCATTATTTCCGGGGATCGCGGGCAGGCAAGCATCGAAGATCTGCTTATGAACCTTGGCAAAGGGACCATCAAAGGCCGTATGAATATCGCCTGGGAAAAGGATCTGGCCTTGACCGCAACGTTCCAGGCAAGAAATATCGACCCTTCCCGGGCGATGCCGGAGCTGAAGGGTAACATCAATGCGGACTTGGAGGGCTTATTGCGGCGGCCCTCGGGAGCTTCAGTGGAGGCTGCCGTGAAAGGTCGGCTCCTCAGCAGCCAGTTGCTAGGCAAGCAAGTGACCGGGACCATCAACGCCCACTGGAAAGACGAAGGGCTCAATCTTGACGACCTGAGCTTGCAGGGAGATGGGTTCCACGTCAGCGCCCGGGGCGATGCGCGGGACCGCATCCTTTATGAGGCGCGAGTTACAAAGTTCTCTCACCTCCTGCCGAAGGTGGAAGGGCAATTTCAGGGACAGGGATGGTTCCGGTTTCGTAACCGTCTCCTCTCCGGGAATCTCGTCGCCTCAGGGAAAGGCCTCGCTTTTGATCATGCAAAGATCGAATCTTTGACGGCGGATCTTTCCCTTACCGAGGATGGGAACAAGGATCTTAAGGCCCAAGTGACAGCGAAAAATATGTTCCTAGGGGGAGCAACCTGGCGTCAGGCCGAGCTGAAAGTAGGGGGAACGAAAAGTAGGCATCGTGCAGATCTGCTGGCCGCAAGTCCGGAGAATAGATTGCGCATTCAGGCTGCCGGTTCGTATCAGCAGGCGGTCTGGACTGGAATTATTCAGGATGTTTTTTGGGACAGCAAACGATTTGGCCCCCTGACCATTGTCAAGCCGACGAATATTGTTGCCACAGGACACTCTCTGTCTCTCGCTCCGCTTCTTTTGACGGGACGACAAGGGGAACAATTGGAATTGGCCGCCCGTACGGATGGTCAAAAAAAACAGGAATTCCTTATGGCCGTATGGCAGGATCTCCAACTTGGCCGGCTAAATCTCTTTGCCACGGACACGGAGATGGAAGGAAAGACTAGCGGGCAGATGCGTATGGAGTGGCCGGGAAAGGGACCATTTCGGCTGTCAGGGTCGGCGATGGTCAAGGGAGAAATCTCGCACGGAACGTGGAAGTTGCCCATTCGGGAGGGCCAGACCCGCATCCGGTGGGATGAAAAGGGCCTGGACATGAGACAGTCTCTCGATTTTGGAGAAAAGGGAAAGATCGTGTCGGTATTGTCCTCTTCGGCGCCGCCGGCCGGGGCGATGCCTGGGGAAGGAGCCTTTCAGATCCGCCTTACGGATATGGATCTTCAACTTATCAAACCCTTGCTACCCACGTCGCTGGAAACTCAAGGCCGTTTCTCCGGACAGGCGGAAGGACGGCTTCTGCCACAACAGCGATTTACTATGAAGGGGCAGTCAACGGTTTCGAGAGGAAACTGGATCGTTGCCTACCCGAAAGGGAAGGTACAGTTTTCCCAGGAGAACCTTGCCCTTGCCTGGAGTTGGCAGGATGACGCCCTACAGGGGACGCTGGAGAGCAAGTTTACAAACCACGGCCAGATCCGTTCCACATTCACTCTACCGATCAAGGCGCAAATCCCGCTGAAAATAAACAAAGAAGGCCCTCTTTCCATTACCGCCAAGGGAGATCTTCGGGAGAAAGGATTGCTTAGCGCCCTCTTTCCCGGAACTGTTCGGGAAACCCACGGACAGCTTGCCATAGATCTTGCGCGGACCGGATCATGGCAGGCACCGATCTATCAGGGAACCCTCCGCCTTACCCAGGCTGGCGCTTACGTCCCGGCCACGGGAATCCGCCTGGAGGATTTGGATTCCGTGGCCAGGTTCTATCAGGACCGGATTGAGATCGAGCAAATATCCGCCCGCTCCGGGGCAGGCAGTATCAAAGGAAAGGCGACGTTGTGGTATGGCGACAGAAAAATAAAGCGTATCAAAGGCTTTCTGGAAGGAGAGAGGTTTCAGGCCGCATATCTTCCGGAGCTCCAAATACTTATGAATCCCCATCTCACTTTTGAAGGAACCCTTGAGCGTCTGATCCTGCGCGGGGCCATCTATGTCCCGGAAGGACGGTACACCGAGTCCAAGGAACCAGATATGATCCATACGAGCCGGGATGTCCGGGTCATGGACAGGGGAGAAAAAAAGCCGAAGCCCAAGCCTGTTGTTATGGATATTGATCTCTCCATCACCCTGGGGGAAAAGGTTTTCATGAAAACCCGGGATATTGAGGGGAAGTTTACCGGCAAAATGAACGCTGTCGGCAGGAGCCTGGACAATCTTCGCACCCGCGGCGAGATCCACATCACCCAGGGAATTCTATATGCTGCAGAGACCAAACTTCCCATTGAAAGGGGCCATCTCTTCTTCAAGGACAAGCCCTTTCCTCTCGCCTCCCTTGATATTCTGGCGGTAAAGACGGTTGGTGATGTCCGGGCGGGATTTCTTGTGACCGGAACCATTCGCACCCCCATAGTGACCCTTTATTCGGTGCCTTCCATGTCGGACCAGGATGTCCTCGCCCATATCGTCTTCGGAACGAGCTACACCGGTGATAAAATCCAGGCCACGACACTGCTGAAATCAGCGGGAATGTTCCTTGCCCAGGGAAAGTCGGTGGGCCTCGAAGACAGTCTGAGAAAAAGCGCCGGGTTGGAGATAGGGGGGTTGACTTCCCCTAACCGATCCAAGCAGGGAACAACTGATACGACCACTTCTCTCTCCACGGTTGGCCAGTATTTGTCGCCACAGCTTTACGTCGGTCTGGGGCGAGCCCTGTTCAGCGACGATATCCTCTACATTATGAAATATTCTTTTACAAAGCGTTGGGAGGTGGAAACGAAGGCGGGAAAGCAAAGTAGCATCGACCTGTTTTTCAAAATAGATTTTGATTAATTCTTTTTCCTTGTCCGTATTGTTACCTCTATAGCGGGCGGTTTACCGCCCTCAAACCTGACATTCGGAGGATAGCGGAGGGAGACTTCGAAGCTGCTCTGGTTGGCTAATTTTGAGAGATCGATCGATTCGGTCTGAATCTTGATCTTTCCATGGGAAGCGGCGGCGCCGGGAACGAGGACCCGCACTGCCGATGGGGAAGCGGATATTTCCTGGATGGCGATTCCCCGGGGGGGCTTTCCCGTGGTTGGCACGTCTATAGGGATGGAAACAGACACGAAACGGGAGGCGGTAATTGTAATCTCGGGGGGTATGACTGCTACAACGGTGAGGCTGGATGGGGCCTTCACCATCTCACGGGTGAGGATGATTGCCTGTTTCCCCTCGCGAATATCCCCTAATTTAACCGATATTTTCAGTGCTTCCGGATTGAGGAGTTGAAATGCCTGGCTAGGACCGGAGAGAATCACTTTTGCTTCCGTAAGTTTAGGCTCTTCCAGGATGTACTGACGGGAGACGCTTAGATATTCAATGGGAATCAGGAAATCGCGGCGGATCGATTCTTTCTGGTAGCCGAAAATAACCCACAGGATGCATGCCAGCACTAGGGCGACAACTTTTTCCCGGGTGTTCTTCTTGATTTCCTGAGACAAGCGCGATGTCTTCCCTTTTTCAGGAGACATTTCCCGATAGAAGGTCTCCAATTCGTTTTGCAGGGCTGCCGCACCGCTCAATGCCTGAATTTTCTCGTTCCTGGCGATGGAAATTGTGCCCCGTTCTTCAGACACGACGATACAGAGGGCGTCGGAACGCTCGGCAAGACCTAATGCGGCGGTATGGCGCAGGCCCGTGGCGCCGATCCTGTCCATATTCGTTGACAGGGGGAGGTGGCAGCCAAAGCGGGTGATGCGATTACCGTGAATGATGACGGCGCCGTCGTGCCCCGGAGAGTGGGGGTCGAAGATACTTTCGAGGAGGGACTGACTGATCAGTCCATCCAGTTTGGTGCCGCCGCTGATGTGCCTGTCCAGCGGGTCGCCCCCTCCCAGAACGATCAGGGCGCCGATACGATTTCTGGCGAGGTTCGCCGCCGTTGTCGCAAGCACTTCCGTTTCCTCATGTTGAGGGCCGATGGATCGTATCTGTTTGCCGAACCGGCCGATAATGGCCAGGCGTTCGAAGAACCTGCGCAGGTCTTCCTGAAAGATGACAACCAGCACAAAAATCAGGATAGCGAAGAAACCCTGAAGAACAACCGTGGTCAGGTAGAGCTGAAAGAAACGCGCCGTGACGAAGATAGCGCCGACCACGCTGATGCCAACCAGGACGAAGCGGGAGGCCCGGTCTTTAAACCAGATGAGGAGGGCATAGATCATCAGGGAAACAATGATTATGTCGAGAATATCCTGAATTCTGAGATTGTTGATGATGGAGAATATCGGCTGCATTCTGGTCCCTGATTGATAATATTGTCTTTTACATAAGGTTAAGCGCCATGAAAGTCAAGGAAAGAGCTTAGTATGGCAGATTGCCACTTTGTTTTCTCATGAAGATAGTGTATCGTATCTCCATGACCCATGACCAATTACATGACCAGATTCACAAGGCGGCTGGGTTGATCGCTGAAGCAGGCAAGGTCGTCGTTTTTACGGGGGCGGGGATCAGTACGGAGTCCGGGATTCCTGATTTTCGCAGTCCCGGAGGTCTATGGTCGAAGTTTGATCCCGACGATTTCACCATCGAGCGCTTTCTGTACAGCCCGGAAACACGGAAAAAGCAATGGAAATTTCTCCTCGAGGGGGGGATCTTTGCCCAGGCCCAGCCTAATGCCGCCCACAAGGCCATCGCCTGGCTGGAAACAATCGGGAAACTGACCTGTGTGATCACCCAGAATGTGGACGACCTGCACCAGAAGGCGGGTAACAGCCCCGAAAAGGTGTATGAACTTCACGGCAACATGAAATGGCTCAAGTGTCTGGATTGTTTTGAGAGATATCCTTTGGAGGACCTGTTGGGGAGATTCCGTGGGACCGACGAGATCCCCGCCTGCGTTCGTTGTCAGGGGATTCTGAAGCCGGATGTGATCTTTTTCGGAGAGTCCCTGCCGCCGCAAACACTGAAGGACGCAACCTATGCGGCAAGCAACTGTGACCTCCTTATCGTCATCGGTTCATCCCTGGTCGTCTATCCGGCGGCTTACATCCCCTTATACGCCAAGGGAGGGGGGGCGGAGCTGGTGATTATCAATAAGACCGAAACCCCCTATGACGCTAATGCCGATGTGGTTATCCACGGTGGCGCGGGCGAGGTGATGGACGATATCGTAACCGTTCTGCAAAAACTGGATGTCTCATGTGCCTGATTATCCTTTCCTGGCGGACCCGAACCGATTTCCCACTGATTCTGGCTACGAACCGGGATGAGTTCTACGACCGGCCTTCTCTGCCTGCCGATTTTTGGCAGGACCGTCCCGATATCCTGGGCGGCCGGGACCTCAAGGAAGGGGGAACCTGGCTGGGAATCACAAAGAAGGGCCGTCTGGCTGCCCTGACCAATTATCGTGACCCCCTTTCCGTTAAGATGAATGCCCCTTCACGAGGCTGGTTGGTCAAGGGATTTCTCGCCGGTAATGATCGACCGGGAGAATATCTGGATCGGCTCCAAAAGGAGGCCCCCCGATATAACGGTTTCAGTCTGATTCTGGGAGACGATTCGGGACTGTATTATCTTTCCAATCGCGGGGGCGGGGGTGTTACTCAACTTTCCCCCGGCATCCACGGCCTCAGCAACCATCTCCTCGACACGCCCTGGCCCAAGGTCGTGAAGGCCAAGGATAACTTTCGCAAGGTTGTGGAAGGGAAGGGCAGGCCCCGGAGCGAGGATTTATTCGATCTGCTGGCTGATCCCTCACGGCCTGAAGATCGCGAACTGCCAGATACCAGTATCGGTCTGGAGTGGGAACGCATCCTGTCGTCCGTTTTCATTGCCAGTCCTGTTTATGGAACAAGATCTTCCACGGTGTTGATGATCGATCGTTTTGGCCATGTCCTCTTTGAGGATCGACAATTTAACGGGAATGGGGGCGCCTGGATGACCGCCCGCTTCGTATTTCCTCTGGAAGGAAACAATGTCGAGACGTGAGTATCCCCAAAAGCCGATTGTAGGCGTCGGGGCCATTGTCGTAAGGGAAGGAAAGGTGCTCCTCGTGAAGCGCGCCGCCGCTCCAAGCAGGGGATTATGGGCGATTCCCGGCGGATCGCTGGAACTGGGAGAAACCCTCCAGCGGGGGGCGGAACGGGAAATACTTGAAGAAACCGGTATCCGGATCAGGGCGGGCGCCCCAGTGTATGCCTTCGATTTTCTTGAATATGATGCAAGTAATCGGCTTCAGTATCATTTCGTCGTTGTCGATATGGAGGCCGAGTATGTGGCGGGAGAGGTCCAGGCCGCCGATGACGCCCTCGACGCCCGCTGGGTGTCTCCGGAAGAATTGCCGGGAATGTCCGTATCGGGAAATACCTTAAAAATTCTCAAGGAAAGGGGATTTATTTCTTCTTGAAATCCAAGGGCATTTTAATTTAAGATGAATCAGTGGAATCGTGTCGTATGGGGTCGAACGCAATCAGGACAAGAAGGAGATTGTTATGAAGGTCGTTTATCACAAGGATTTCAACCTGTCTTATTGTTCTGATCCGGCGGCGGCCTTCGGCCGGATCGAGGCGGTATACGCAGTCATCAAGGAGCAGGTGACCTTTGTGAACGCTGTGCCCGCGACAGCGGAAGATATTGATGCCGTCCATACCCCGAGTCACATCGAGATGGTACAGCGCGAGGGCATATATGATATTGCCGCGCTGGCTGCCGGCGCGGCAATCCAGGCCGCGCAGATCGGACTCAAGGAACCATGCTTTGCCTTGATCCGGCCGCCCGGACATCACGCCTCAGCGGCGAGTTCCTGGGGATTCTGTTATTTCAACAACATGGCTATTGCCCTGGAGAAGCTGAAAAGAAAGGGCCTTATCAACAAAGCCCTCGTTCTCGACTTCGATCTCCATTTCGGAGACGGGACGGTAAACATCCTGGGAACGAAGGGCTATGTCAATATCTACAACCCCTCATTCTCCAGTCGCACCGATTATCTCAAGGGGGTCCAGTCCTTTCTGGAGTCGAATCCTGCGGATATTATCGGTATCTCCGCCGGATTCGACAACCACATTGAGGACTGGGGAGGGCTTTTGACCACGGCCGATTACAAGGAGATGGGCAAGATGGTCAAGGATGCCGCCCATAACAATAAAGGCGGATATTTTGCCATCCTCGAAGGGGGATACAACCACGGGGTTTTGGGTCAGAATGTGATGGCCCTGATCGAGGGTATGGAATAGGGGGACAGAAAGCCGGATCTGGTGGCCTGCCTTCTTTGCCGGTTATAGAAAACCAGACATACTCTGTAATATCCAGTATGGCCTCTTGCCTGGTTTCATAACGACACTCAGTTAGCCATTGATTTTACTTGTTCTTCCAGCTTCTTTTGGTTTTTTACGGCATTGTCCGCTCTTAAAATTGCTAAAGTAATATCATCATCTGGTTTGCCAAGCTCATTATCTGCTTTTTTATACAAATCCAAGGCAGCTTTAAAATCTGCTCTGCTTTCCGCACATACGCCCAAATTATAAAGTAATGAGGGAGAATTAGGAGCAAGATTATAGGCTTCTCCCCAAGAATTGCAAGCCGCATCAAGGCGCTTTTTGTCTGCCCAATTAACTCCTTCTTTAAGTTTGTCTTTCGCCAAGGATACACTGATTTTGTCGTTAGATTCCATAATCTTTATCATACTAGTTTGATAGTATGGCGCGATATCGTTCCTGAAGGTCTTGAGCGCTTGCGCTTTTGCTTGACCCAATAATGTATGTTCATCGCTCGGCGGTGTCCCATCTTCACATCCTGCGGCATTTGCATTTCCGGAAATATTCTGTGAATAGAAGACTCTTCCCGTTTCAACAGCGATTAACTTGGGAACAGCCGAGAAATTAGCCGTTCTTTTCACGCAATTGACAGTCCACCTCCGCCATGAGAGACACCTTCCCGTATTCTCGTTTTCTTTGGTTTTAGGATTATATTTCTGCTCAATGCGCTCGCATTCTTCCCGTCTTTCCGTATATCGCTGATCTTTCGTGTTTGCCACAGAAACAGAACCTGTGTAGATACCTTGTGCCTGTACCATCTTTCCGAGCTTAACGGCCGTTGCGGGTTCTATCAAACCACTGGTGGAAAGCTTCATTTCCGAAATAGCTTTGTCTAGCATTACCCTGTCAACAAGATTGAAATAGGGATTCCCGTCAATAGTGACACCGCTGATAACACTTTCAATTTCTGATGAAAACTCTGGTCCGCCTTTTCCACTAAATGGCAAAACAGCCACTGTCTTGGTTAAAGACGCCTGATGATATTTTGCTGGTTGCAGCATTTGTACAGCAACTTTCGTAGCACAACCGGAAAATAAAAAAGACATACTAATAAAGATCAAAACAACCAACACCTTTACTTTTTGCTTCATTTCTTACCCCCCTATGAAATATTTATTAAATGCCTCTCAATGCTTATCATGTTTATTTCTGATAACCAATGGTGAGTGAGTAAGGTGTAAAGTTAGTTATAGTAAAATTCCCCTTTTGTTTTATGCTGTTAGCCAGGTAGATGGAATTTTCCGGATAACTGACAATGAACGCGCCCATTTCCTTCTCTTCCACTTCCGAGACCCAGACGATGTTCTGGAGGATGCCCTTGATTTCAATATTCGTGTCGATATCGCCGACGCCGGCGATCTGAATCCGGATCTTTTTGACGTTACCCTTAATGTATTGGGACAACTTGTCCAGGATTTTTGGGGTGACCTTTTCCGCTACGTCTTTGAGGGCCTCCGCCGCCGCATCTTCGACGTTATTACGGATGCCTTTGCCCTGTTCCGTTCCGGCGGTGAGAATTTCCATCGCCCCGGTCTTGTTGTTTCTGGCCACCATCCGATAGGCCAGCCGGACAGTGACGTTGTTGAAGGGCATCGAGAGCCCATAGCCGATATCTTCACCTTTTTTGGTAGAGATTGTATAGTCTGTCTTGCCGATAATGACGACATTGGAAAGGAATTTATAGAACATGCTCCGGACGGCGAGGGTACTGCCGCTTTTGACTGCCCTCTCGATCTCGGCGGCGTCTGCGGCCTGGGTAGGGGCGACATCGACGACCTTGTAATTCTGATCCGTTAGCTTGCCGATGAGGTTTTCCGAGAGGATATTGGTCTCTTCATAGACGGAGCCTCCCCGCTCCGCTTGGGGTTTTCTGGCGGGGATAAAGACAGCGACGCCATTATTCAGTGCCAGCTCCGAGGAGATGGCCTCCTGAGCCTTTTTCGGCTCCACGCAGGCTTTGATTCTAACGGTGAGGACGTCCTTTTTTTCATCCTCGCTCAAGACGGTGTATTCCCTAACCGCTCCCCCCACCTGGGTTTTCATGACATCCTCGACGAGGGTGAAGTTGGAGACAAAGCTCCCCGCCTTGACGTCAACTCCCACGGTCTGCTCAATTGCCTGCCATTTGGCCCGGGCGATGGCTTCCATCTTGGCCGAGGGACGATCATTGTTGACAATTGCCGCTTCCCCTTCGGCGTCAACGCACTTGATCTGGCCGTATGCCGGCGCAAAGGCAAGGATGCTTAACAGGGCGAAGAAAAATAAAAACGGTGTCTTGCGCATGGTTATATGCCTCTTTTTAAGATACGTATTACTCGCTTACCCGTTGAAGTATTTCTCGGGGTGGTGATGGGTCTAGTATGCTACTCTAATTTAATTCACCCGATAATTTTTGGAAACATACTGAAAAGGACGTTTTTTGTAAAGAGTAAAAGGTAAGAAGATGGGGAGTTTTATTTTCCGATGCAGAAGGAGGCAAAAATCCGCGCGAGGATCATGTCGTTTGCCGTTTTCCCGATTATTTCTTCGAGAGCGTCGAGGGCGTCCCGGAGGTCGGCAGCCGTCAGTTCAGGCGATACGTCCCTTACTGCACCCGCCGTAGCCTCGCAGAGATGGAAGACCGCCTTTTCAATGGCGAGCCTGTGGCGCAGATGGGTGATGATATCAGTTGAGGGATGATTATCGCTCCGGTTTCGACAAAAATGCCGGTAAATTGCCTCCTGTAGATCCTCCAGGCCGTTGCCGTATTTAGCGGAGATCCGGATCGCGACTTTCCCCGGCAGGATCCGGGAGATTTCCTCTTCAGAGAGAGTCTGGGGCAGATCTGCCTTGTTGACGACGGGAATAAGCGGTTTGCCCCGGAGCTTTTCAATGATCTCTCTGTCTTCAGCCATCATCTCTTCCGAGCCATCCAGGAGGATTAATACCGCGTCGGCTGCCGCCACCCGCTGCCATACCAGGTCAATGCCCGCTTGCTCAATGGTTTCCTCCGTTTTCCGGATCCCAGCTGTATCCGTCAATCTGACGACAATATCATGGATCCTGACCGGTTCCTCAATAAAATCCCTCGTTGTACCCGGAATCGGCGTAACAATAGCTCTTTGCTCTCCCAGGAAATAGTTCAAAAGACTTGACTTGCCGACGTTGGTCCGACCGGCGATGACAACGCTGACGCCGTCCTTGAAAATCTTTCCCTCTCTGTAAGACGCTGCCAGTCTGTTGAGATCTTGAATAATATTTTGGAGCCGCTTCGGGATAGATTTGTCTTCGGGAAGATCATCGATATCCTCGACAAAATCAATGGCGGCTTCCAGAAGGGCCAGAATATCGGTAAGTTCTGCATGCAGCTTTTCGATACTTCCGGAAAGTCGGCCCTGGTATTGCGCCTGTGCAAGCTCCAGTCCCCGATCGGTCTGGGCGGCGATCATATCCGCCACCGCCTCGGCCTGGGAAAGGTCCATCCGATTGTTGAGGAAGGCCCTTTTTGTAAATTCACCGGGTTCGGCAAGACGCGCCCCCGCCTTGAGGACCTCCTCCAATATCCTTTGGGGTAGAAGATAACCTCCGTGACCATGGATTTCCAGGACGTCTTCACCTGTATAGGAACGGGGGGACCGCATGAGGGCAATCATAACCTCATCAATGATAGCGCCTCCTTCAGGGGAAAGAATATGACCGTAGTAAAGATGGTGGGTTTCCAGAACCGGCCGGCGGCCGTTCTTCATCCGGAAGAGGTGAATGGCAATGGCTTCTGCCTGTGGGCCGCTGATGCGGACAACGGCAATACCACCCGCCCCCGGGGCGGTGGCAATGGCGGCAATGGTATCGTCCATTTCTTAGTTAGCCGTTGGTTTGATCACCGCCCGCTCCCGTTCACTCCTGGCTGGCATGATGATGATCTTGCGGTACTCCCCCTCACCGCGGCTCTTTGTTGTGAGCGAGGAGTCTGTCTGCAGGGTCATGTGGATGATCCGGCGGTCGTGGGCGTTCATATGACTGACGGTGACAGCTTTTCTGGTCTTCTTGACTTTCTGTCCCAGCCTTTCCGCCAGCGATACCAAGGCATCTTCCCTTCGTTTCCGGTAGGCCTCCGTATCGATGACGATCATTTTTCTGTCTTCCCCGGACCGGTTGGTAGCCTTGTTGACAATGTATTGAAGGGCGTCGAGATTCTGCCCCCGCTTACCGATCAACAGGCCGCCGCCGTCCCCCTGGATATTGAGAACAATGGCTTCTTCCCGTGCATCGGCGGTAACGGGTGCTTCGATATTCATGCGCTCTAAAATCCCGGCGAGGAGCGTTTTGGCCTTCATGGCCAGTTCATCATCTGTTTCCTGAAAGGTCGCTATCACTTTTCCCTTGGCGGTTTCCGCCACCGTTTCCTTAGGGATTTCAGTTCTATGCTCCCTGGTGGTTTCCCTTGCCGGCTTTCTGGATGTTTCCCTCGCCGGTTCCCGAATGGTTTCTCTGGAATGTTCCCGGGGGGTTTCCCTTTGCACCGGTTTCCCTTCTTTTCTGGGGACAGGGACAACGGCATCGACCACCGGCTGAACAGGGGTTGCCTTTATCGTTGTTATTCCAAATGTTTCCTCCGCCATGTGAATAGACATTAAACGGGCCCTGATCTTTGCCCGCTTGGAGCCGAGTCCGAAAAAGCCTTGTGATCCTTCCGCGACGATTTCGATATTGAGCTTTTCCCGGGGGACACCAAACTCACTACAGGCCTTTTCTATGGCTTCATCAATGGTTTTACCTTCAATTTCCGTCATGTTCATCTATCACCTCGATTAAGCATGTCGCTTGTTGATATAGTATTGCTGCCCGATACTGATCACGTTATTGAGCAACCAGTAGATAACAAGTCCGGCAGGGAAGTTCAGAAAAAGGAAAGTAAATATAATCGGCATAAACAGCATAACCTTCTGTTGCATCGGGTCGCCGCTCATGGGCGTCATTTTCTGCTGAATCCACATCGTGCCGCCCATGATGATCGGTGTTATATAATATGGATCCTTATCGGAAAGATCCTGAATCCAAAAGAAGAATGGTGAATGCCGGAGTTCAATGGCATAAAGAAGGGTCTTATAAAGACCAAAGAAAACGGGAATCTGAATGATCATGGGCAAACAGCCGCTCATGGGATTGACCTTGTGGGTCTTGTAGAGGGCCATCGTCTCCTGACTGAGTTTCTGGCGGTCGCCCTTGTACTTTGCCTGAAGCTCCTTCATCTTCGGCTGCAATTTCTGCATCTGTTTCATCGATTCGTAGCTCTTGTTGCCCAAGGGCCAGAAGATAAGCTTGATGAGAATGGTCAGAATAATTATAGCGATGCCGTAGTTATGAACGTACTGATAAAGCCATTTAAGTGTGATCAGCATGGGCATGGCCAGCCATTTCAGCCATGAACCGAAATCGATGGCGTTTTCAAGATTTACGTTCTGAGCCTTGAGGATGGAATAGTCCTTCGGACCAAGAAAGAGGGTGTACATGAACGAGCCGTTCTGTCCTCCGGGTATGAGGTTTTTGGGTCCCCGCAGACTGACTGTGACCATGTCCCGGTTGTCTTTGGACATGGCGAAACTGGTCAGAGAGGGGTTTTGGGGGATTAAGGAGGCAATAAAGTATTTGCTTTCAAAGCCGCCCCAGGTGACATTCGGTCCCATGACCTTTTCCCCCTCGATTTTTTTGACCTCGATACGCTCGATATCCTTGGCGACGAAGGCCACGGGACCCTTATGACTCCAGCTGTCCGTTTCCTCCTTAGGATCGACGTACTGGTTCCAGTTGAGACTGGCATTCTGGTTCAGGGGGGTTGCCGTGAGGTTGGACACGCGGACCTCGAGGTCGATGGCATAGCGGTCGGGATAAAACGTAAAGATTTTCTCGACCTTCATGGTCCCGGCGATGGTCTGCTGAAGAACCAGGCGCTGACTTTCTTTGCCCTTGGTCAGATCGAGACTTTTCGAATCACTGTCATACATCCCCTCTGCGGGGAGATCAACGGTGGACCCGGGAAATGAGACGGTCAGGGGCCGAGGCATGCCCATACCTACATCCACCAGTTCAATCAAATCGGATTTTTCGCCCAGTTTTTGCCGATAACCCTTGAGCTTGAGGGACTGGATGGCCCCTCCTTTGGTGGTGAACTGCGCAGTGTACAGGGGGGTTTCTACAGAGATGAAACGTTCCGCTACTGCCGGGGTAATTTTTGCTGATTTTGCCGCCTTGATTCCGGTTTGCGGCAGTGTGGAGATCGCAGGGGAAGGGGCTGCCGTTTCCGCCTTTTTCGCGGTTTGTGAACTTTCTTTCGGAATCGCCGGGGGCTGCTTCACCGGTGGCTTCATAAAAAACATCTGGTAGATGAGAACGACCGCCACTGATAGAACAATGGCAAGAATGGTCCGCTTATCCATTCATAACCTCCCGTATTTCAATTATCTTACAGGGTCGTAACCACCGGGGTTCAGGGGGTGACAGCGACCAAGACGCTTCAGACCGGCTAAAGAGCCCTTCCAGAGGCCATGACGCCGGATGGACAGAATGGCGTACTCAGAGCAGGTCGGGTAAAAACGACAGGATGGGGACAGGATCGGGGAGACGAACAACTGATATAGGCGTATAAGCAAAACAAGTATGTTTGCCGGGATTTGTGAAAATATCTTATTATTCATCCCTGGTTCTGATTAAAAGCCTTTCCAACTCTCTCCGTACCTCGTGATGTGTTGGCGACGATGTACGGACCTTCACCATGATCACGATATCAAGAGACGCCGGCAACCCCGGCTTATGCAAACGGTAAAATTCCCTAATGAGACGTTTGATCCTGTTTCTTGTGACAGCGTTTCCCACCTTTTTTATAATGGTGATCCCCAGCCGTCTGACCCCTGATGGGTTCGGGCATACGATACAGGTAAAATGCTCTGAATGTGTACGAACCCCCTGTTGATAGACCGTCAAATAATCGCGTCTTTTGTGTACCCTCTCCAGTTTGCCAAAGGTTGAATTTTCCATGGGATATACAGATGCAAATGCGCCGGGGCGCACAGACCTGTCTTTGGCAAGGCTAAACAGCCAGTCTTTTTCTTCCTTTTGCCCGCCGGCGGTTAAGGACGAGCCTGCCGCCTTTCGTAGCCATGCGGACAAGGAAGCCATGGGTTCTTTTCCTGCTTGTATTACTAATTGTTCTTAGTGTCTTTTTCATCTTTTCAAGCCTCAGTGAAGTAAATGACCACGCGAAATGAGATCATTAATCATATCAGGTTGTAATTGTCAAGACAAAACGTCCCGCTTATGTCATATCTGCAGGACGTATGTTCCGGGGGCGTCTCCCCGGGGCTTGAGGCCCTTATCCGGGGCCCCCATTTCCGGCGGAGCCGTCTGACCGGAAGAATTGGCGGCCAGCCATTCCTGCCAGGGTAGCCACCAGGATCCTTTGAAGTTGGACGCTTCTTCCAGCCAGCGGTCGGGATCGATGTATTTTTCTCCATCGGGGTGGGTGCGCATTTGATAGGTCCGCTTGGTGTTTTCCGGTTCACTGACGATCCCGGCATTGTGTCCGCCGCTGGTCAGGACAAAGGTGACCGTGGGGGCGTCCAAGGTTAGATGAATCTTGTAAACGGAGCGCCAGGGAGCGACATGGTCCTGAACGGTTCCGACGAGAAAAGTGGGGATGCGGATGTCGCTGATGACGATATTGCGGCCATTAACAAGGTAGCGGCCCTCAAAGAAATCGTTGTTCAAAAAAAGGCGCCGGAGGTACTTGCTGTGCATCCGGTAGGGCATGCGGGTAGCATCGGCGTTCCAGGACATGAGGTCGTTCAGAGGCCGGCGGCAGCCCAGCATATAATCCTGAATCATTCGGCCCCACAGGAGATCATTGGCCCGGAGAAGCTGGAAGGCGCCAGCCATTTCCTTCGTATCCAGAAACCCCCGGTCGAACATAATGTCGGCCAGGAAATTGACCTGGTTTTCATCGATGAACAGGCCCAGTTCCCCGACCTCGGTAAAGTCCGTCTGGGCTGCCAGGAGGGTCATGCTTTTCAGACGTTCGTCTCCATCCCGGGCCATCGTGGCCGCAACTATGGCTAGCATAGTGCCTCCCAGACAATAGCCCGCCGTGTGGATCTGCTTTTCCGGGATGATTATGGAAATAGCCTTGATGGCCGCCATGATGCCGTCAAAATGATAGTCCGCCATGGAGAGATTCCGGTCTTCCTCCGTGGGGTTGCGCCAGGAAATCATAAAGACGGTATGTCCCTTGTCAACGAGAAATTTTACAAGGGAATTATGTGGGGAAAGGTCGAGGATGTAATACTTCATGATCCAGGCGGGGACGATGAGAACCGGTTCCGCGCACACCTTTTTCGTCGAGGGGGAGTACTGGATCAATTCTATGAGATGATTGCGGAAGATGACCTTGCCGGGGGTTACGGCGACTTTTTCGCCGGGCCGGAAATTTTCCGTTCCCACGGGGAGTTCATTGTTGCGCTTCCGTCGCCAGTCTTCGATCATGTTCTCCCAGCCCCGGATGAGGTTTTGTCCCCCCTCTTTTTCGGTGACCTTGGTCAGAATCGGGTTTGTCCCTAGGAAGTTGGCCGGGGAAATAATATCCATGAACTGCCGGGCCATGGAGGAGACGATATTCTGATTATGATGGGAGACGCCGGGAATGCCGATCGTGGCGTCCTGCCACCATTGTTCGCAAAGGAGAAAGGCCTGATATATACCATTGTATGGATGTTGCTGCCATGCCTCATCCCGGAAACGGGGATCGGAGGCGATGGGCTTTTCCGGCTCCCCATTGTTTATTATGGAGCACCGGGCGATATAGTCCCAGAAATCATGTGTTTTTTCAAGAAAATCCTCGATAAGACGGTATTGTTTACCCGGCGAATCGGCGAGATTTATGTACCAGTCGAGAAAGGCCAGCAATTGGGTTACCGGCGAGAGGTTCATGGTGTATTTAGCCTTCCGGGCATGGATAAAACTGTCAACGCTGGCATGGGCGCTTTCTTTGCTGGCTTCCATAGAATATCCTCATTAATTAACGGTCTCTAATGCTACATGGTAAAAGATCTCTTTAACTTATAAAATATATCAGAAATCAAAAAAATATCAAGCTGCATTATTTGCCTTTGCGAGTGCTTTCCCATCATGGTATGAAAATTTCTATGCTTCCTTTCCGTATTGTCTCCGAATTTGAACCGCAGGGTGATCAACCCCGGGCGATAGCCGGGCTGACCGCGGGGATCGAACAAGGTCTTCCCCATCAGGTTCTCTTGGGTGTGACCGGCTCGGGGAAAACATTTACCGTTGCCCAGGTTATTCAGGCCGTGCAACGCCCCGCCCTAGTGATCGCCCATAACAAAACCCTGGCGGCCCAGTTGTACGGGGAATTCAAAAGCCTTTTCCCCGATAACGCAGTGGAGTATTTTGTCAGTTATTACGACTACTATCAGCCTGAGGCCTACCTCCCCAGCACGGACACCTATATAGAGAAGGATTCTGCCATCAACGAAGAGATCGACAAACTGCGCCATGCAGCGACCCATGCCCTTTTCGACCGTCAGGATGTAATTATTGTGGCCAGCGTGTCATGTATTTATGGTCTCGGGTCTCCCGAAGCCTACCAGGGGATGGTGCTCTATATTGAGGAAGGTATGGAAATCGGCCGGGACGTCATGCTCAGACGTCTCGTGGAAATCCAGTATGAACGAAACGATATCGATTTTCACCGGGGGACCTTCCGGGTCCGGGGTGATGTGGTGGAAATCTTTCCCGCCTATGAACAGGAAAGGGCGGTCCGGGTGACGTTTTTTGACGATGTTATCGAAGATATTATTATTGTTGACCCCCTGAGGGGAAAGAAGATAGAGAAAATTACCAAATTAGCGATTTATCCGGGAAGCCATTACGTAACGACCAAGGATAATCTCAAGCGGGCGATGGTGGAGATCCGCGTGGATCTCCGGGAACGGCTTGTCCACCTGAAAAGTCAGAACAAGCTGCTGGAAGCGCAGCGTTTGGAACAGCGTACCATGTTTGATCTCGAGATGATGGAGGAAATGGGCTACTGTCAGGGGATCGAAAATTATTCACGCCATCTGACTGGACGGAGCCCGGGACATCCGCCTCCCACCCTCATGGAATATTTCCCGAAAGACGCCCTGATCATCATCGACGAGAGTCACGCTACGATCCCCCAGCTCGTCGGCATGTACCGGGGAGACCGTTCCCGGAAGGAAACCCTGGTGGAGTATGGGTTCCGTCTCCCCTCGGCCCTGGACAACCGGCCCCTACGCTTCGAGGAATACGAAGCCTTTCCCCAGCAGCGCCTCTACATCTCGGCCACGCCGGCTCTATACGAGATAGGGAAGGCAAATGGTCAGGTTGTCGAGCAGATCATCCGTCCCACCGGTCTCATGGACCCGGAGATTATCATCAAGCCGGTCAAGGATCAGGTTGACGACCTCCTCGGTGAGATTCGGAAGCGGGTGGAGAAGGGGGAACGGATACTGGTGACCACCCTGACCAAGCGCATGGCGGAAAATCTTACGACCTACTACCAGGAATTGGGGATCAAGGTCCGTTATCTCCATTCCGATATCCATACCCTGGAACGGGTGGAGATTATCAGGGACCTGCGGTTGGGAGAATTTGACGTCCTGGTCGGGGTAAATCTGCTCCGGGAGGGTCTTGACATCCCCGAGGTCTCTCTGGTGGCGATCCTGGATGCCGACAAGGAGGGGTTCCTCCGCTCGGAACGATCCCTCATCCAGACCGCCGGCCGCGCGGCAAGGCATGTCTCCGGTCAGGTCATCATGTTTGCCGATGTGATCACGAAATCCATCCAGGCCTGCCTCGATGAGACAAAACGGCGCCGTAAAGTTCAATCCCGCTACAACAAGGAGCATGGCATCACGCCGGAGTCCATCAAAAAGACAATCTCCCATGTCCTGACCTCGGTCTATGAGGCGGACTATCTCACCGTGCCCCTGGTCCGGGAAGGAAAGGCGCCCTATGGGAAGGAAGATGAATTGGCCACCCTGGTCGCGCACCTGAAGGAGGAAATGAAAGAGGCTGCCGAGGACCTGGATTTCGAAAAGGCGGCGGCACTGCGGGATGAGATCAGGGAGCTTACCGCGCTCATGGTCGAGTTGGGGGGCGAGATCGCGTGATGGACAACTATGGGGTTCCCATGGCCGAACGGCCACTGGACAAGATAATTCAGACTGCGCCGCGCTCGCCAGGGGCGTACCTGATGAAGGACGCTGCCGGGAAGATCATCTACGTCGGCAAGGCCAGGGACCTCCGTGCCCGCTTGCGGAACTATGTGGGAGGGGGAGATACGCGCCCGATGATCCCCTTTCTTGTCTCCCGAGTCCAGGACATCGAATGGATACTGACCGATACGGAAAAAGAGGCCCTGATCCTCGAGAATACCCTCATCAAAGAACACCGTCCCCGCTATAATGTCGACTTCCGTGACGACAAGGCCTACTTTCACATCCGGGTGCAGGCAACCGAGACCTTTCCCCGGTTTCAGCTTGTCCGGCGAACAAAAAAAGATGGGGCGAGATACTTCGGCCCCTACCCATCCAGCTCTTCAGCGAAGGAAACCCTACGCTTCCTCCAGACGGTCTTTCCTCTCCGTACCTGCCGGGATGTGGAGCTCCGCAGCCGCAGACGGCCATGCCTGGAGTATCAGATCGGCCGTTGCCTGGGGCCCTGCGTCCAGCTTGTCACCGAAGAGGCCTATCAACATGCCGTCCGGGATGCCATGACCATTCTGGAAGGCAGGGAGACGGATCTGCTGCAGAACCTCGATGCCCGGATGAAGGAAGCGGCGCAGGCACTGCAATTCGAGGAGGCGGCCGCTTTGCGGGACAAGATTGCATCGATCAGGACGACCCTGGAGATACAGCGGACCGCTTCCCTGGCGGCGCGGGACCAGGATGTGTTCGGCCTTTATCGGGAAGGTGCCTTGACCCAGGTCTGCCTTCTGAAGGTGAGGGCAGGTAAAATGGTGGGAAAACAGACCTTTCCCCTGATCCGGGTCGGCCTGCCGACGGGGGAAATCCTCGCGGCAGTGCTGACGAGGCATTATGACGCCGGTCATGAAATCCCGGGAGAAATCTTGCTTACCGAAGCAAGCGATGACCGGCCCGTCCTTGAAGAATGGCTTGGGGAGAAACGGGGGCGATCCGTCAAGATCATGATTCCGAAAAGAGGGCAGGGGAGAGCCCTCATCAGGATGGCCAATCGCAACAGTGAAAGCACCCTGAAGATCATGCAGCAGACCGCCGGCCCCGATGAGGCCATGAAGCGCCTGGTGACGGCGCTGGGGCTCCGGAAGGCGCCGGAACGGATGGAGTGTTTCGATATCTCCAATATCGGCGGCGAGTATGCCGTCGGTTCCATGGTCGTCTTCTCCCATGGCGTTCCGTACAAGGATCATTATCGCCGCTTCCGCATCCGGACGGTCGCCGGGGCCGATGACTATGCCATGATGTATGAGGTTCTCCAACGGCGTTATAGCCGCAAGGAAGCTCTGCCGGACCTGCTGATGGTGGACGGCGGCAAAGGACAGCTCTCCGTGGCCATTTCGGTCTTGAAGGACCTGAACATCAGCGGCGTTGAGGTAATTGCCCTGGCCAAAGGGGGATACCATACCGGGGAGGATCCGAGGGGCGGTGGTCAGGAAGGGAGATATCAAGTCAAGGAGGGATTAAATTACGATGATGCGGATAGGGAGAACATTCCTGGAGAGGGGCCGAAGGGTTGTGATCAGCGAAGTGGTAAAATGGGTGACCGGGTCTTCCTGCCGGCACGGAAGGACGCTATAGATATATCCCGCTGGCCAGCGGCATTATTCCTTCTCCAGCGGTTGCGCGACGAGGCCCACCGTTTTGCCGTAAGTTATCATCGGAAAGTCAAAGAAAAAGAGGATTTCAATTCTCTCCTGGATCGTATTCAAGGCATCGGCCCGGAGAAAAGAAAGGCCCTCCTCAAGGGACTGGGAGACATGGGAAAGATCGGAGAGGCGACCGTTATTGACTTACAGAAGATCACGGGAATTGGCAGGGAGCTGGCCACCGCGATTGTTGCCTTTTTCAGGAAAGAAAACGGTATTTCGTCGTGAGTCGGTAGCGGTTATGGGAGTCAGCCTGTGAGTTTTATTTCGATTCTGGTTATTTCGATCGGATTGGGGATGGATGCCTTTTCCGTCGCTATCAGCATTGGGGCTGTAAGCCGCAAGGTTTCATTTGCCCGGGTCTTGCGCCTATCCACAAGTTTCGGACTCTTCCAGTTTTTCATGCCCCTTGCCGGCTGGCTGGGCGGGATGACGGTGGCAGATTATATTGCCGGGTATGACCACTGGATTGCCTTTGTGCTCCTCCTCTATGTCGGCGGTAAGATGATCCATGAATCCTTCCAACATAAAGAGAAAGTCCATCCTAACGACCCTACGAAGGGCCTGACTCTCCTCATACTTTCTGTGGCCACGAGCATCGACGCCCTAGCGGTAGGCCTGAGCCTGGCGCTTCTGAAGACGCCGATTATTTATCCCAGCATCATCATCGGTGTCGTCGCGTTTATCATGACGGCAATGGGGATGCTCTTCGGGGAGAAATTAGGAAAAATCTGCGGGAAGCGGGTCGAGGTCATTGGGGGAATCATTTTGATCGGCATTGGCGTCAAAATCCTCTTCGACCATGTTGCTTGATCAAGACCATGCGCAGCATGCCGTAGAACTCAAAACGCTAAAAATAAAGACCTGACCCCATTATGAAGGCATTCGTTGATATTTCTATTCCGCAACCCGGCCGGTGGCGGTAATTCCCACCGATAAAAACAATGACTTCTCCGGGACCGTTAGCATCTTGCCAATTACGTTGCAAAGCCTTAAGGCCACTTATCCCTTCGAGGTGTTTATCCCCCAGGGCACAGCCAATTTGCCCAAAGACTCCAAAATCAAGGCGGATCAGATTCGCACCCTCGATAAAAGCAGACTGATAAAATTTATCGGTGCTCTGGAAGAGAAAGCTATGGAAACCATCGAGAGGGCGCTGAAAGTTCACCTCTCTCTCAAATAGCGAGCAAACGGCCCATAGCTTTTCAGATCAATGCCCTCCCACGCGCTTGCTGTAAATCACAACCGAATGGTGAAAATCACCACCGTGATTTCATTTGTCTGAGGGATGGAAAAAGAAAAGCGGTCGGCGAGTTTTCAAAAAGGTTATTACATACAGGAACTTTCAACCTTAGCTTCATCAGACTGACGAGAGATGCCTCATGGCATGTCAATTGCTTGCGAAATGGAAAGATAGAAATTTCAGGACTGTTTCAAAAAGCGGAGGGGGTGATAAAAAGGAAGTATTTGTCAGACGCAAACGAGTTTCAGATTAACTATCAACAAATACATTTAAGGAGAAGAAATCATGAAAGTATTTCGAAAGAGAAAAGGACAGAAGGGTTTCACCCTGATCGAACTCATGATCGTTATCGCGATCATCGGTATCCTGGCAGCCATCGCCATCCCGCAGTTCACGGCGTACAGGACCAGGGGTTATGAAACGCAAGCAAAATCCGATGTGAAGAACGCTTACACCTCTGCCCAGGCATTTTTCTCAGACTCACCGTCCGCGAGTGCCAGCATGTCAATATTGGGAAACTATGGATTCAAATCGTCAGCAAATGTAACCACAGCGATTACCTCTGGTGGTGAAACTATGAGTTCTTTGGCTATTACGGCGGTCAGCACGAATGGCGGAAAAACATTTGGGGTTAATAGTACGGGTACCATTACACCTTAATTTTGCTGTTATGGAGAGTAAAAAGGGGTGAGGCATCTACTCACCCCTTTTTTTTATCAATAAGGTTGATGGGGAGGCATATTGAAATCACCAAGCAACAAAAGGGACATTTTAATTTGCCTGGCCCTGATTCTGTTCGTCATTATTATTTACTGGCAGGCCCAAGACTTCAAGTTCGTCTATTATGACGACGGTTCATATGTTGCTGAAAGGACACATGTGATGGCGGGCCTGACCTGGGATGGATTCAAGTGGGCCATGGCAGCTACCGAGGCCGGTTTCTGGCATCCCCTCACCTGGCTTTCCCTGATGATCGACCGGGAGTTGTTCGGCAATAATCCGGGCGGCTATCACTGGACGAACGTTATCCTGCACATCATCAATACCCTCCTGCTTTTTTTCTTTCTTAAAAGGGCGACAAAGGCCCCGCGCCGGAGTGCCTTTGTCGCCCTTCTTTTCGCCGTCCACCCTCTCCATGTGGAATCCGTCGCCTGGGTATCGCAACGAAAGGATCTTCTTTGTACGCTCTTTGGTTTTGCTTCGCTGCTGGCGTATGTAAATTATTCCAAATATCCGAACTGGCGGCGATACACGGTTGTGATCATTTTTTTTATCCTTGGACTTATGTCGAAACCTATGATTGTTACCTTCCCTTTTGTCATGCTGCTCATGGATTATTGGCCTTTGCAACGACTGATGGTGAGTGGGGACGCAAGAAACGTCAACGTCATGTCGCCCCCAGAGGTTCGTGCCGGCAGACGCCCCTTCGTGGTCCTTTTACTGGAGAAGGCGCCCCTTGTCGTGTTGTCTGTCCTCGCGTCCGTCCTGGTCGTCATGACAGAACATAAAGTCCATGCCTTAACGGATCTGAAGATTTTATCAATCATGAACCGTTTTGCCAACGCCATTGTATCGTACGTAAAATATATCGCCATGATGTTCTGGCCGGCAAACCTGACTTTTTTTTATCCCCATCCTGTTTCCATACCCGTGGTTCAAGTCATTGGTGCGCTGCTTCTGTTGTCGGCGATCACGATCATTATTATTTTAATGTGCCGGCGCAAACCATATCTTTTTACTGGTTGGTTCTGGTATGCGGGGACCCTGGTTCCCGTCATCGGCCTTATTCAGGTAGGACCCCACGCTTTGGCAGATCGTTACACCTACGTGCCGCTTGTCGGCCTGTTTATCATCTTGGTCTGGGGTGTGTCGGATCTTGCCGTCCGATGGCGATTTGGGCGACATCTTTTATGTGTGGTGGGCACCGTAACCATAGTGAGCCTGTCGTTTTGTTCCTGGCTGCAAGCAAGTTATTGGAGAAACAGCATAACCTTGTTCGAACACGCCCTACAAATAGCGCCGGACAACTATATTGCTCTAAATAATTTGGGACAGTTTTATGTAAACAATGGTAAATATGACAAAGGACTTGCTTATATGCACAAAGGGATACAGGTTAAGCCAAAGTTCGGTCCTTTGTATTACAATGTCGGTCTTGCCATGTACGACAGGAGAGATTATGAAAAAGCCATTGAATATTTTGCAAAAGCAGAACGAATGTCTTTTGATGACGACGAGAATCGGCGATTACTCGGGGACTGCTACCGGCTGACGGGAAGATTGCATCAGGCGGTCGATACCTATGGGAAGGCATTGGAGATAAATAGCCACAATACATCGGCTAGATACGGTATGGCCCTGGCGTTGATGGAAATGGGACGAAACGACGAGGCTATCAAGGAATTAAGAAATACCTTGTCCTCCGCCCCCCTTCACTTAAGTGCCCGTAAGATATTGATGCTCTTGGCGTTAAAAAAGGGAGACATGAGCACGGTCGTTGCGGAAGGGCAGAAGGCCTTAGCCAATGGTTCCGCCGATGCGGAGTTGCAAAAAATGATGGAATATGCCGGCGGAGAGAAAAGCGGTATGGATAAGGCCGTTTTTCCTGTGAATCCATCAAAAGACACCGATAGTGAAAACAACTAGACGTAAGGTTCATAGATCCACATGCCGCGGGACGGGGAAATTCTTTCCCTTTGAGAAGCCTTATGCGTAGCCGACTCGCACATTATATTATCATTGTTATTCTTGTTGTTATCGCCTACCTGCCTATTTTTACGGGAGATTTCGTCTTTGACGATCAGACGCTGATCAGGGATAATCCCTATATAACAAGATTTCAATCTATTTCATCTTACCTTTCCCAGGAAGACGGCATTGTTGATGAACGGGACAAGGGAGCGCTTCACACTGGCTATTACCGGCCTCTGGTTAATGTTACCTACTTTATGGACTACAAAATATGGGGGATGAAGGCTTACGGATTCCGGATGACGAATCTGATTCTCCATCTTCTGGCCTGTTTCCTGCTGTACGAATTGCTCCTTCAGTTAACCGGACGCCGGTTGGAGGTCTTTTGGGCAGTCCTTCTTTTTGCCGTCCATCCAATTCATACAGAAACAGTTTCCATCATTGTGTCGAGAAATAATATCCTGGCCACCATTTTTATCCTCGCATCATTTTACTCCTACCTTGCCTGGTGGAATAAGGGCACGCCCTTCGCCCTGGCCGTTTCTCTCCTTACCTTTACGGGTGCTGTCTTTTCCAAGGAATTCGGCTTGATGGCTTTGCCACTCTTATTTCTTTATCAGCGCCTGTTGGCTGATGAGAAGAACCTCCGGAGGGAGATGGAAAGCTATGCGCCCTATCTGATCATTTTAATGTTCTATTTTGTCCTGAGAAAAACGGTGGTGTCCACTTCCTTTAACATTCCTGATGACGTACTCACCAGGCTCGCCTATATTCCCTATCTCATTACATATAATCTGAAACTCATTTTTCTTCCCTATAATCTGCACAGTTTTTCAATCAGGTATCCGGGGTCCTTACTGGCGCCCACAGTTATAGTGTCCTTCTTTGTTGTCCTTTTTCTCGCCGTGTTCTTATATGCATTGCGAAAAGAATCACTGGTCGTTTTTTCAACAGTGGCTTTTTTCATGACGCTCCTGCCGGTACTCAATATTATTGACAAAGCTTCAGTATCCTTGGTTGCCATGCGCTGGCTTTACCTGCCCATGTCCTTTCTCGCCCTGGGATTTGTCCGGATGTCGGAGAAGCTTCTATCAGTTCGTAGGAAGAGTGCCACACAGATCATTCTTATAGCTGTAACGGTTTATTTTGCAGTTGGGTCATACACGTTGAATGCACATCTCTGGCATGATCAGGAAACATTTCTGAAACAGGAGGTCCGCCATTTTGCTAATTATATTTACATGGGTGATTATGCGGAAATGATGCACAAGAAGAAGCAGTATCAGGAGGCCGAGCCTTTTTTTCAGCAGTCTTTGAAAATACCGCCCATTTTAGCTTGTAATTTTATCAACTACGGGGCGCTATTAATTGAAACGGAACGGCCGCAGGAAGCCCTGAACATTTTGGTACAGGCACGGTCTCTCACCATGGACCATA
>Ga0172379_10002954_pt1 | contig 28371 bp, 23 predicted proteins | sample GrowelOW334metaG_FD_119756 | JGI IMG/M metagenome (GOLD analysis project Ga0172379, IMG submission 119756) | Groundwater microbial communities from an aquifer near a municipal landfill in Southern Ontario, Canada - Groundwater well OW334 metaG | ecosystem: Environmental > Aquatic > Deep...
ATTTCTTAAACATTTGATGCTCTTTTAATTATGAAAGCAAGATACATAAAACAATTGAAAAAAACAATTATATAACTGATTATTAACTAACTAAAAACAATTTCACTTTTCGGAGTGGACTCATCTTTTACCCAAATTGTATAGGAAGGAAATGTATTCGGAGCTGCAGTTCCGATTGTATTATTCAATAACTCATCATAGCGTTTACCTATCCTGTTCCACTCAATATAGGCAGTTTTGGCGTAATAAGTAACATAAGGGTAAGGAGTGGCAGGTGCATTCCCGTTAGGTTTGGCTATATAAGGATTAAATTTGTTATTGGTAAAACTTATGGACTGATCAATGCCAGGAGTATTTGGATCAGATATATATAATTTGCCTCCACTTACTGAAACCTGGTAACAGATTAAATCGTGCCCGGCATAGATTGGAGTTCCATCGGCCCTGGCTCCATCCAGATGGTAAATGCCAATCCCTTGTGGCTCTCCTGTAACTAGCATTGTCCCTGCAATTGTGAGTAATTTGAGTTTATCAAGCTCCTGGTTTTTATCAATATACTTATCAAAAAAAGTGGCTACTTTGCCTACCCAATCCAGGTCATTGTGAATAACCGAACAGAACTTGTAGCCGCGGGCATTGTCCTGCCATAGCTTCGGATTGTCACTGAATTTATTGTAAAGACTTCCCGATGTCGCTTTCTTTTCAAAATAATACCACATCGCTGCCATATTTTGACCCGCACAATGGCCTCCTGTGGCAATATAAGAGCCATAATTTGTAAATTCCCAATCATCAGTACCAGGCTTAAATCCAGAAGCAATTACAGGCTGTGAGTTCAAGAAACTTTCTGAAATTGAAGTAATAATGATATTTGCTTTGTTTGGTTCGGCTACTCCTGCTTTCAGCCCTGCACGTTTTAACTGACTGGCGGACATGAAGTGACGTGTCAGTAAAGTGATAGAAGTTGAAGACAGTGCATGCACAGGAATTCCCTCCAGTTTTCCAGAGACCGGATCATAATAAAAACCAAGGGCAGTGTGCCCGGAAGGTAGCTTAATCGGAACCTTTATTTCCATTATTCCGTTCGCATACCCACCTCCATACGAAATAGAAATCAGTGGAGTAATGGGATTCACATTGGCTCCTAACTTGTTCTCAATGATCTCGGCAGTCGAAATTTTAAAATTCTGCGATGAGGTAAATGAACCAGAAGCAACTACAATTTCCATCCCATTTACCTGGGAGTTAGATTGGGACACCTTGACTGTTCCTCCTTGTGTTCCAAGTGTAGTACTGGCAACTTCGACAATCGCACCTATTTTCAAGTTGCCAAGATCGGTCGTGTTGTTAATGGGGGTTGGGGTTTCATTTTCATCAGATGGCGCTACATCCGGTTCGTCGCAAGCAGTCAGACACAGAATTACTCCCAAAACCAACAGGTAAAATAAAAACCTGCTAATAATTTTCATCATATTAATATTTAAGTACCTAACTTGAGATCTCGTAAGAAAAGACTAATACTTGCGCGTAAGGGATAATTACGAAAAGCAAATTTCGTAATTCAACTTAAATATTTTAAACTGCTAAACACTCAAAGTTAATACATTAAAGGCAAAATTCAAAGTATTTTAACCAAAAAATTACAACTATTTCAAATGAACAGGCCTTTACAAAATGGCAACATTTACGGATTCACCACGGGAGTGAATATGCACTGATAATTATTGGTTGACATTTAGTAAAAAAAGACGGAACCCTGCTTTTTATTCATAATGAAATATTTACTCTAAAGAAAATATAGTGACAAAAATCATATTTTTGTTATGATAGGGCTGAATAAATCATTATTTTCGCCGGTCTATTTCGTGCAAATAGCGTTTGCCTTAATACTCAATTTACAAAACATACGGGTTTATATGTCACCATCTAAGCAAGGTATTAACTTTCCGCACGAATGCACTTCGAAAGAGGAAATCAGGGCTGAAATTGACAGGCTCGACAGACAGATCATTGATTTGTTTGCCGAAAGATTGCAATACGTGCGTGCAATTGTTAAGTTCAAGCAAACGGCCGACGATATTGTTGCCAAGGCGAGGTACGATGAGGTTATCTCCTCCCGGGGGCAATGGGCGGCAGAGAAGGGGCTTTCGGCAGAAGTGTTCGAAAGCATCTATTGCAAGTTGCTCAATTATAGCATTTGTGAAGAGCATAAATTGGCAAATGAAACGAAAAAATAAATTTGAAATATGTACCACAAAGAGATTAAAATCGTGGATTGCACCGTGCGGGACGGTGGCCTGATGAATAAATGGCAGTTTAGTGACGATTTTGTAAAATCGGTCTACAACGCATGCGTGGAGGCTGGTGTAGACTATATGGAAATCGGTTATAAAAGCAGCGAAACTGCCTATTCACGCATTGAGAACGGGGCTTGGAAGTTCTGCGAGGAGAATGACCTTCGACGTATCGTTGGCGATAATCCAAGCAATACAAAGATTTCTACCATGCTGGACATTGGACGTATTGAACTCGATCAGATTAAGCCGAAGAAAGAGAGTATTATTGATATGATGCGGGTGGCCTGTTATGTCCATCAGATGGATAAAGCCATTTACCATGCCGAATATTGTTTGGACAAAGGTTACGAAGCAACGATTAACCTTATGTCGGTATCAACAGTCAATGAACGCGATTTAGATGAAGCCCTGAACGATGTGTCCAAGTCGAATGTTCCGATATTCTATTTGGTCGACAGCTTTGGGAACATGTATTGCGAACACATCGAAACGCTTGCACGCAAATACAAAAATGCCTTACCAGGAAAAACCATCGGTATTCATGCCCACAACAATATGCAATTGGCCTTTTCAAACACCATTACCTCGATCATCGAAGGGATTACCATGCTGGATAGCACCTTTCTGGGATTAGGGCGTGGAGCAGGCAACTGTCCCACCGAGCTACTGATGGCTTTCCTTAAAAACCCAAAATACCGCATGTTACCCGTTTTGCAATCTATACAGGATCATATTCTGCCGCTGCAAAAGCAGATAGACTGGGGATACCACATTCCATACATGATTTCGGGATCACTGAACGAACACCCGAAACGGGCAATGGAGTGGATGGATTCAGATCGCAAAGACGATTTTGTAGCATTCCTGAAAAACATGCACGACAAGGAGATTCTGGAATAAAAAATCCCCCACAATCTCTCGACTGTAAGGGATTTTAGGTCTGCAACCTGTACCCGGGGCGGGAATCGAACCCGCACGATATTGCTATCACTGGATTTTGAGTCCAGCGCGTCTACCAATTCCGCCACCCGGGCGTTGATCCGCTTTTCTCAATGCGGTGCAAATATAAGCCAAAAATCTTAACCCGAAAATATTTTTTTCGAAAACAACTTCGCAAATAAATTGTTTGTCGTAAATTCAAAAATTATTTTGATCGGAGGCAGTTTGGCCGGTAAGGAAGTTTATGAGCAGAAATAGGTGGAAATAAGTAGAAATAATTTGAAATAAGTAGAGATAAGTGGGAAAAGAGATGGGAAATGGTTTGACAGTTAACCGGAGGAAGCCATTATGAATGCTGCCGAAGAGCAAAATATTCTGGAAGCCATCCGTCTCAGCGACCGGCAAGCCTTTGAAAAAATTTTCAGGGATTCTTACAAACCGCTGAAAGCCTATGCATTTCGATTCGTCAATGACTTGGCGACCGCCGAAAATATCGTGCAGGATGTTTTTCTAAAAATGTGGCAAAACCGTCATAACCTAATAATCACTACTTCACTTATCCACTACCTTTTTAGATCCGTAAGAAATCATAGCCTCAACCATTTGGAAAAGACCAGGATCCGGACAGGATATCTTCGGATGCAACTCGAAAAAACCCAGGAGGATGAAGATTTTAGTGCTTTCTATCCCGAAATAGGACTACTCGAAAAAATCGAATCGGCCATCAGCGCCCTTCCACCCAAAAGGCAGGAAATTTTCAGGCTTGCGCGTGAAGAGGGGTTGAAATACCGCGAAATCGCAGACCGGCTGGACCTTTCGGTTAAAACAGTTGAAGCACAAATGACCCAGGCTTTGAAGCAACTACGCGATTCCCTGAAAGAATATCACCATTTGGTGCTATTTTTTATCATTTTGGATAGGGGTAATTATAAAGGAACTTGTCAATGTGAAGGGGAAGGAATGTAAAGGTGGAAATTGGGAAATGTGAAAAATGAGAAGATAGTGGAAGATAATAAAATAGAAGATAGATTTGTTTCATATCTGGCCGGGGAGCCGGATATCAACGATGAGAAGGGGTTTCCGGCAAATGATGAGTTTCGGGAGCTCGAAAAAACATGGGATCTTGCAGGCAGCGCATACAGCTACCGCAACAGTGATCCCGACCTGGCATGGTCAAAGTTAAATAACATGCTTTCTGCCGATGCAAAAATTGTTCCCCTCAAAAGATTCAATTTGCTGCGGTATGCAGCCATCTTTGTAGGCCTAGTCGCATTGGGTTCGATCACCTTTATGCTGACAAATCGCCCTTCAAAAAACATAAAAGAATTGAGTGCTCTCGCAGTCGCCGAGATGAAAACTATTCAGACGATTGCAAACCCCTCCCAAATAACCTCCATTGTACTTCCGGATGGTACCACAGTGAAAATGAATGCAAATTCAACCTTACAATATCCGGCACAATTTTCAGCGGGAACCCGGAAAGTGATGCTATCCGGAGAAGCATACTTCGAAGTGGTTCACGATGCCTCTAATCCATTTATCGTCGAGCTGAACAACATGGAAGTTGAAGATCTTGGTACCTCCTTCATGATTTCTGCCTATCCTGGGAAAGCTGGGGTAGAAGTGAATGTCACCAGTGGCAGCGTCCGGATACGTGAAAAAAAACAAAAAGAGGAGGCTTTACTTGTGGCAGGATGGAGTGGAAAATACAATTCCGAAATTGGCAAGATTGAAGTTGTCAACAAATTGGATACCAATTATCTATCCTGGATCACTAAGACAGTATCGTTCCATCATACCCCCTTATCTGCAGTATTCGAAGAGCTCGAAAATGTCTACCACGTCAGTATTACGTTTACTGATCCAGGGATTGCGAACATCCCTTATACTGCAAATTTTGAAAAATTTGATCTTGGCGACATTGTCAAAATAATTGCCCAAACACACCATTTAAGTGTGAAGAAAGAGGGTGATGGCTTTGTTTTTGCGCCAAAATAGCCTCAGAACCGACGAACCGGTCTCAAAAAATAGCCGACCATGCTACAAAGATCAAAGATCCTGTTTTTGGTCCTGCTTCTCGCTCCACTTGTGCAACTATCTGCGCAGGAGCATATTGAGCCCCTCAAAAGGCGCATTTCCATTCAAATGGAATCGACCAACGTTGAAACCATTTTGGAGAAATTGGTTTCAGACAACGAACTTTTCTTTTCATACAACCCTGACCTACTTCCTGAAGAAAAAATAAATTTTTCGGTAACAGATACTCCTTTGGGGGAAGTTCTAAAAACACTTCTCCCCGATACTCTTTTTTCTGTAAGCCTCATCGGTCGTCAGTTGATCATTACCAGGGTTGAACCAAAACCTCTTAAGATCACTGGGCGTGTTGTAGAAAAAGATGGCAAAACCCCGGTCTTTTATGCTTCGGTAACCGTTGAGGGAACTTACATCGGTACCATGACCAACCATGAAGGTAACTTTGATTTAAAAATCCCCTATTTGCTGCGCAACAACAACATTATAATCAGCTCTGTAGGTTACAAACAAAATATAATTTCAGCCAAAGAACTGGCTAAGGTATTGGTGGTCAAACTACAGGATGAATCAATTCAATTGAGGGAAGTTCTGGTCAAACCGACAGATCCACGCTACATTTTGCAGCAATTCAGAAGCAACATCGCCAAAAATTACCCTGACCAGCCCCAGCTCATGGTTACTTTTTACCGGGAAACCGCTCGCCAGGAGGGAATTTATGTTGGTGTTTGGGAGGCTGCCATGGAGATTCTAAAACCCCCCTATCAATTCAATGAACCTGATCGGGTCCGTTTCATAAAAGGCAGAAAAGCAGACCTTAACCGCAAGCCTAAAGAGGTATTTATTAAAGTACAAGGGGGCCCTTTGGGAATCAACTCACTGGATGTGGTAAAATATGCTGAGACATTTCTTGATCCGGAATATGAATATTTGTACCAATACAGGTTCGAGCATCCTGAAATTATCAACGGAAGAATCACCTGGATCATTCGCTTCGACCGGTTGGCAGAAACAGAATTTCCCTGCTTCAACGGGAAACTGTGGATCGATGCCGATAGTTATGCATTGGTCGGAGCCACTTACACCTATGATAAGAAAAGCCTGAAAATCAACGGTCAGAGCTTCATCCAAAAGGAGCCTTTCGGGTTTGATACGAGGCCTGAAAATGTGGAATACTCAGTTCAATACCGCTTACTCAACAACAAATGGCAGTTCTACTCCGCCCATAGCGACATTATCTTCAGGGTAAAACAGAGGAAAAAACTCAAAACAGAGTACCGAAATGTTACAGATGTACTTGTCACGCAGCAATATTCATTTCCAAAAAGGGGAAGGTTCGGACCGGAGGGAATTTTTCACGAAAAGGATATTTTCTCCGAAAAGATTGGTATCTACGACAAGGAGTTCTGGGGAAACTACAATGTCATCAAACCGGATGATGACCTGATAAAAGCCGTCAAAGAGGCCAACAATCCTGATTAAAAGAACTGCTTCTCGGCAGATTCATCTTCCTTTTCCTCAACCATCACCTTTCGGCAGTCCATGTCAACATTAAAGCCGGGAGGGACTTCGAAGACGGTTGATTGAGTGTAACCCAGGGAGCGGTCACGGAAAAGGCTGTTCATGTAATAACCGTAGACTGGCAGCGCCATGCTGGCCCCTTGCCCTGCAGATAACCCTTCGAAGTGAATACTCCTGAGATCTCCACCAGTCCAGACGCCGGTTACCAATTCTGGTGTGATGCCCATAAACCAACCATCAGACTGATTCTGAGTGGTGCCTGTTTTGCCTGCAACATCTGCCTTTATATTTCCATAGGATACATCCCTGCGCAGTCTTGCGCTGGTTCCTTCATTGACAACGGCTTCCATCAGGTTGATCATCAGATAGGCTGTTTTTGCGTCGATGGCATCGTGCGATTCGGGAGAAAACCGTGCCAAAACATTGCCATTGCGGTCTTCTATCCTGGTTACACAATAAGGTTTGGTATAGACACCATGATTTCCATATGTTCCATAAGCCCCTACCATCTCATACACTGAAACATCGGAAGTTCCCAAAAACATAGACGGCACAGCATCTATCGGACTGGTAATACCTAATTTATGCATCATGTCGGCCATTGCCTGTGGATTGAATTGCTTCATCACCCAGGCAGATATCTGGTTGACAGAGTTGGCCAATCCCCATTTCAGGGTCACCATTTTACCATCCATTTTCGTCTCCCCCGAGTTTTTAGCCGTCCAGGTAGAGCCATCAAACAGGGTAAAGGAGTGTTCTGTATTTGGGACAAGCGTACAAGGTGAGAAACCATTCTGCATAGCCAGTGTGTAAAGGAATGGCTTAACAGTAGATCCCACCTGGCGACGGCCGCTCTTCACCATGTCGTACATGAAATGTTTGTAGTTGGGCCCACCCACCCACGCTTTGATTTTACCGGTTTTCACCTCCATGGTCATCATGGCGGAACGCAAAAAACCAAGGTGATATTTAATCGAATCGAGCGGTGACATTACAGTATCGATCTCACCTCTCCACGAAAAGACAGTCATCTCAGTCCGGGTAAGGAATGCTCTCTTAATCTCGTTGGCGTTTATTCCTTGCGAGCGCATCGAACGGTATCGATCACTCCCCTTCATCATGTTGTCGTAAACCTGCTGCGCTTGCTCATTGGTCAGGTCGTTGGAGAAAGGCCGGTTGCGCTGACCTTTGATACGCTCATTGAACAGGGGTTGGACATTCTTGCTTAAATGGGTAATAACAGCCTTTTCTGCATACATCTGCATCCTCATGTCAATGGTAGAGTAAATCTTCAGACCATCGGTGTAGATATCGTAGAGCTTTCCGTCTGGTTTCGGATTTTTGGTACACCACCCGTATAGGGGGTTGTTATCCCACTCGATCGAATCCTCATGAAATTGAAGCAGTTGCCAAGCCTTGTAATTCTCTCTTTCCGGTCTGGGCGCATTAAGAAGTGTACGCAGATATTCAGTGAAATAGGTTCCCGGCGTCGATTTATAATCTTCCTTATGAAAACTTAGGTTAAGGGGCAATGTTTTGTAATGGTTGAATTCCGCATCGGTCAAATATCCATTTTTATTCATCTGGGAGAGAACCACATTCCTTCTTGCCAAAACAAGTTGCGGCCTCCTGACGGGATTGTACAAAGATGAATTTTTTGCCATACCCACCAGCATGGCCGCCTGTTCCAGGGTCAATTTATCGGGAGTTGTACCGAAGTATATTTGTGAAGCCGATTTGATACCAACGGCCAGGTTCAAAAAGTCGTACTTGTTGAGGTACATCGAGATGATCTCCTCCTTGGTAAAACTTCGTTCCAGTTTGACGGCAATCACCCATTCCCTCAATTTACGTACCGCCAGCTGAAATTTGTTGGTGATATCCTCCCGGGGAAAGAGCATCTTGGCCAGTTGCTGCGATAGCGTACTTCCGCCGCCCGCACTTTGGTCACCGGTTGCGATCCCTTTGAAGACCCTGAAAAGACCCCGGAGGTCGATGCCCGGATGACTGTAAAAACGCTCGTCTTCTGTAGCAATCAAAGCATGGATTACATTCGGACTGATGGCGTCAAAACTGGTAAAGGTCCGATTCTCCTTGTAATAATACCGTCGCATCACCAAACTATCAGCCGTGTAAACCTCTGAGGCCAGAGAGGACTCGATATTTTCAAGTTCCGTCAATGTTGGCATGTATCCCAGTTTGCCATCGCTAATCAGCGTGAATAGAATCACAATTGCCAGAACTCCGGCAGCAAAAACAGACCAGAAGACGATCAGGTATTTTTTAAATGGGTTGTTCGAAGTCATAGATGGCTACAAATATAGCAATCAATTTTTTTGATGCTATTAAATTTTATTATTACACAGAGGAACACCAGGAGGTAACACAACTTGTCCCGATACTTCGGGAGAGTTACACAGAGAAAAGGAATTGTTTGAAAAGTTTATATTGTTTGAAATGTTTTGGTAGATAACCTTCAAACCTTTTAAACCCTCCAAACCCTTTAAACTTTTTCATATTTTCTCTGTGTAACTCTGTGCTTCTCTGTGCAACTCTGTGTATTAACTACTTGGCACTAATCTTCAAAAGAACCTTCTTCTGAATTTGCTCACAACGTTTAATAACCTCTTTTTCAATACGACCAGCCTGTTCCAACGTCTCTTTCACTAAATTAGGATCCTTTATCTCTACCGCGTTGATCCTGACATTTAAGCAGGCGCCAGAAACAGCAGTTCTGAGGCATAGCGCACCCACAGCCGCATCGCTGGATGAGTTGGGATTCCCAATCTCCGCCATTTTCTCCAGCATTTCAAGCGCCCCGGCGGTTACCTTCATCACCCTGAACGGAACTTCAATGGCCTTTAACGTTGCCTCCTGGATTGCTTGTCTGCGAAACTCCTTCTGGTCCGGATTCTCTTTCGGCAGGCCGAAGGCTTCCATCACTAAGTTGAAGGCGCGGGTATCCTCGTCAACCAAAAATAGCAGCTCCTCATAGGCGATTTTCCCCTTTTCTGCCCAATTGGAAAACTCCTCCCATCGCTCATCCCAACCCCGTTTATGGGCTGACAGATTGGCGACCATGGATCCGAGGGCAGCGCCCAAAGCGCCCACAGCCGCAGAGATAGAACCTCCACCCGGGGCTGGTGAATCGGATGCGGTCTCGTAGGTAAACTTTCGCAAAGAGTGGTCTGCCTGCTGGTTTTTCAACTCATCCCTGAGCAGATATTCTATGATTCTCTTTTGGGGATCAAAAGGAGCCAGTTCTCCCAAACCAAGCGAATGGACAGCCATTTCTATAATCTCCTCATCCGGAATTCCTGATGAACGGTTCTGTTTGTGCAGGAAATACTTCCCGGCATCGAGCATGCATTGCAGCGGCACAACCCCAATCAGTTCCGATCCGGTTACCCTGATTCCGTGTTCAGCAGCTTTGTTACAAACCTCATCAAAAGCAACGTGGACAGGGGTTACAGTAATATCCGTCAGGTTCATCGAGATCTGCGCCATCCGGTACTCTTTGATGTACCATCCGATAGCCCTTACTTTCTTTAGCGTACCCGGGATACGAATGGGTTCACCATTTTTGTCGTTGACGATTTTCCCGGTAAACGGATCCCCTTCACGCAGAATCCGACCTGCCTCCCGCACATCGAAGGCAATGGAGTTGGCCCGCCTGACAGAGGTGGTATTGAGGTTGATGTTGTAGGCAATCAAAAAATTCCTGGCGCCAATGGCAACGGCCCCCGACCTGGCATTAAATTCTGCAGGACCGAAATCCGGTTTCCACTCTTTTGAGACAATTTTGGAGGGAAGTCCTTCGTATTCTCCCGACCGGCAATTGGCCAGACTTTGGCGTTTGGGCTCAAAAGCTGCCTGTTCGTAACAGTATACCGGTATTTGAAGCTCCTCACCAACCCGCTTCGCCAGAGCCCTGGCATATTCCACCGTCTCCTCCATCGTAATTCCCGATACAGGTACCAGCGGACAAACATCCGTAGCTCCAAACCGGGGATGCTCACCTGTGTGGTGACGCATGTCAATCAATTCCGAAGCCTTCTTGATAGCCTGAAAGGCAGCTTCAACCACTATTTCAGGTTCTCCTGCAAAAGTTACCACCGTGCGGTTGGTGGCGTAACCCGGATCGACATTGAGCAGTTTGATCCCTTGAACTTTTTCAATCACTTCAGTAATCAGACGGATCACCTCCAGCTCTCTCCCTTCCGAAAAATTTGGCACACACTCGATAATCTGTTTCATATTTATCTTCTTTTCTGATAGTTGCGTATAATAAACATTAATGCTTTTTTCATCAAGTTATGAGTTATAAGTTATGAGTTATGGAGCATCATAACTCATAACTTATAACTCATAACTTTTTGGTTACTTCATTGCCGCTTTCCCATACCATCGTCGGTTTCAACATCCCCTGTTGGTACAATATTTCCCTATAATTCCTACCGGGGAAGCCTATAAAGTCGGCAATATTCCTCTTTTTCAGGATTCCTCTGTCGCTCAAATTCAAGGCATGTGCTGCACGGAAGGTGATGGCCGACAGCTGTTCTGCATTGGATAGTTTTTCGAAAGTACCCAGGATGGCTGTTTGAATCAGCAGGTCGCCCATCGGCGCTGAACCGGGATTCCAATCTGATCCGATGGCCAGACAACACCCGGCATCCAGCAGCTTTCGGGCCGGAGCAAACTGACAGCCTAGTCCAATCGAAGCGCCCGGAAGAGCCATGGCCACAACCTCCGAAGCAGCAAGCTCTGTGATCGCATCAACACCAATCATCTCCAAATGATCGACACTTTTTGCCCCAACTTTTACGGCCAGCGATACACCACCCGAGGTAAACTGCTCTCCGTGCACGACCAACTCAAAGCCCATCTTTTTTGCTTCAAGCAGGTATTTCCCGGCTTCCTGAACCCCAAAAGCGCCTTCCTCCACAAAAATATCGATGCGGTTGGTGAGCTTCTCCTTTTTGATAATCGGGAGCAATTTCTCTGCAAGAATCTGAAGATAATCGGTTGCCCCTCCGTCAAAATCCTTTGGTTTTATATGGGCAGCCAAACAGGTAGAAACCAGGTCGATGGAGTGCTCCTGATTTGCAGAACGGATGATTTCGAGTAGCAAGATTTCACCTTCAGGGTTAAGCGCGTAACCGGTTTTTACCTCACAAGTGGTAATTCCATTCGCAAGCTGCCTGTCTGCCCTCATTTTCAGTAACATTTTCAGCTCTACATCTGTGGCATTCCTGGTTTTGGTGACCGTGTCCCAGATGCCTCCACCGCTTCGCACAATTTCTGTGTAACTTTTTCCCTCGAGCCGCATGGCATAATCATTCTCGCGGCTTCCTGCCCAACAGAGGTGGGTATGCGCATCCACCAATCCTGGAAGCGCAATCATATCACTTTCAATGTATTGGATTTCAGGATGAGCTGAATTGTATTTGGCACAAAGCTCCCCGAAAAGACCAATCTCCAGAATTATCCCAGCCTGATGTACAACTCCTGCCTTCTCAATTATCTCCAATTGAGCATCCTTCAAACTCCCTTTGAGTGGAAGATGATCCATCGTCAGAAGCTGTTTGAATGGTCCTGTAATAAAGATTGGGATTTGTTGGTTGTTCATTTCAATAAATACTTAGACTCGAGGCATGTCGATAAAATAAACTGATTGATGGTTCTTTATGACCATTCAGAAGGTTTACGAAGAATATACCCATCACTTTTCTTCAACTCAGCAGGGAATTGACTGTCGATAAGCTTTTTACGTCCAATTATGATTGATCCTCTCGCATTTAATGCAACTGATGAATTTTGACGTTTTGGTGGAAAAGCCACAAAGACCCTTTTTTGCTTAAACAATGAGTGAATAGCCTTGATTGGCGGAACTAAATCACTATCCCCAGAGATTAACATAGCCATATCAAAATTATCTTGGTATGCATCAATAAGCATTTGAGTAGCGATGTTAACATCCGTCATTTTCTCATTGTAAGTACGCCAGTTAAACCCACAACGTTTGCATTCAATACTACTGGATTGGTAATGACCATAAATTACCTTTACATTCGTCGTTTCCAGTGCATCAATATAGGTAGATTGACGTTTTTGTTTATCTGGATTGTTGCCAACCCTGCTGGTAAAGTATTTCACTCCTACAAGTTCCTGATTGGGTTTTAAAACATTGGAAGCTAAAAGGTGGAGATCTAACCATTTGCAATTCTCAAATCCAGCCTCCTTCATGCCAAAATAAAGATTGAATCCGTCTATATAAGCGATGACTCGCTCTTTTTTTTCATTTTTATTTGTTTCTGTCATTTTGAGTATTACTTTTGTAGTACTAAAACATCACTAAAGATAGCATCTTTGGTTCGACGCTCCGAAAGGGGCGTTTCTTATTTTATATCATTTCCCCCATCAACAGCTTCCAATTTCAGTCGGTGACAATTTGCCACCAACTCCTTTATAACTTATAACTCATAACTGTCCCTCAACTCCATTCCAAACTGATGAAGTGTCTTTGTTGCCTCTTCGTACCCCGCATCATGATGCCTGAATACACCCATAGCCGGATCGTTGTACAGGACGCGTTTTATGCATTCAGCTGCCCGGTCGGTACCATCCGCCAGCACAACCATCCCGGCATGCTGTGAATAGCCCATCCCTACTCCGCCACCGTGGTGGAAAGATACCCAGGTGGCTCCTCCGGCCGTATTCGACATCAGGTTGAGGAGTGGCCAGTCAGAGACGGCATCGCTGCCATCTTTCATCTTTTCCGTTTCACGGTTGGGTGAGGCAACCGATCCACAGTCGAGGTGGTCGCGGCCAATAACGATGGGAGCCTTCACTTTGCCGGTTTTAACCAGGTCATTGAAAAGCAGTCCGGCCTTCTCGCGCTCCCCCATGCCAAGCCAGCAAATCCGGGCAGGAAGGCCCTGGAAGGAGACCCTTTCGTGCGCCTTTTTAAGCCAAGCGATCATGTGATAGTTCTCCGGAAATGCTTCAATGAGCGCCTGGTCCGTTGTATAAATATCTTCCGGATCACCCGACAAGGCCACCCATCTGAAAGGTCCTTTCCCCTCGCAGAAAAGCGGCCGGATAAATTTCGGGGTAAATCCGTCGTAGTCGTACGCATTTGGTTCACCTCCCTGTTTGGCCATCTCCCGAAGATTGTTTCCATAATCGAAAGTGATACTTCCAAACTCCTGCAGCTTCAGCATCAATCCGACATGGCGTGCCATGCTTTTCATGGAGCGTTCCCGGTAGCCAGCGGGGTCTGATTTTCTTAGCAGGATGGCCTCATCCAGCGACATTCCGTTCGGAACATAGCCATGAAGCGGATCATGTGCGGAGGTCTGGTCGGTGAGAACATCCGGGACAATACCCTCGTTCAGCAGATTCTGAAGTGTATCGCCGATATCTGCCACCAACCCGACTGAAATGGCATCACCTTTCTCTTTAGCGCATAAAACAAGATCTACAGCTTCCCGGTAGGAATAGGCAATGTTATCGATGTAACCGCTCTTCAATCTTTTTTTGATCCTTTCCGGATCGATGTCAACACCCAGGAATGTGGCACCGGCCATGGTTGCGGCCAGAGGTTGGGCTCCGCCCATTCCACCCAAACCACCTGATACCAGCAATTTATGTCTAAGATTGTTGTTAAAATATTTTTTTCCACAGGCGGCAAAGGTTTCATAGGTTCCCTGTAAAATGCCCTGGCTTCCTATGTAGATCCAGCTTCCGGCCGTCATCTGGCCGTACATCATCAATCCGTCCTGTTTAAGTTGTTCGAAATGTTCCCACGTGGCCCAGGCGGGCACCAGGTTGCTGTTGGCAATCAATACCCTGGGCGCCAGTGGATGAGACCGAACGACGCCCACGGCTTTGCCTGATTGCACCAGCAGGGAGTGATCCTCATCCAAAGTAAGCAACTCCTTTATGATTTGTTGAAGCGCCTCTTTGCTACGCGCCGCCTGACCTGTACCCCCGTAGACAACAAGCTCTTCGGGATTTTCTGCCACCTCCCGGTCGAGGTTGTTGAGCAGCATTCTGAGTGGCGCCTCCGTCTGCCACGATTTGGCGTGCAGAGTATTTCCCCGGGGAGCGTGGTAATTGGGATGGGCAGCATATTTCTCAATAAATTCCAAATAGTTCATCCTCTTCATTTTTAAGTTTAATTCCGTAGCCGGAAGCAACTTCACCCGAGCGTTTAACCAAAGACTTATTTTTAACCATGGCGATGGCTTTGTTCATCTCCTCCGACATCACATGGTCTGACTCGGCAAACGGGATCTGTTCCCGCACAAGATTGTGGCAGGCTTCCATGATGATGCCCGATTTCAATGGCTTTCTGAAATCAAAACCCTGGGCAGCACAAAAAAGTTCAATTCCCTGAATTTTCTCAAGATTATCGATGATCATCAGACATTTGCGTGCGCTAATCGAACCCATACTCACATGATCCTCCTGACCGAGAGATGTGGGAATGCTATCGGCAGATGCCGGAAAACAGAGTGATTTATTTTCGCTAACCAGAGCCGCAGTAGTATATTGAGGAATCATGAACCCGGAATTGAGCCCCGTCTCACGCATCAACAGTTTTGGCAGGCCGGGGATGGTATCTTTCAGCGAGAGATAAATCCGCCGGTCGGCGATATTGCCCAATTCAGCCGCAGCCACTGCAGCATAATCGAGCGCCATGGCCAGTGGCTGACCGTGAAAATTTCCTCCGGAAACGGTGCTTCCATCCCTAAGCAAAATGGGATTGTCTGTTACCGAATTTAATTCAATGTGCAACAACTCTTTGAGATGCAGGAATGCGTTTCGCGAGGCGCCATGCACCTGTGGAATGCAACGAATGGAATAGGGATCCTGAACCCGGGTGCAATTTTTGTGCGATTGGACCATCTCCGAGTCAGCCAGGAGTATCCTCATCCGCTCTGCGACATAAATGGTTCCACGATAGGGGCGCAGCAGATGAAGTTCCTCAGTGAAAGTTTTGACAGAACCCAGCATGGCCTCAAGGTTCATCGCAGCGATCAGGTCAGCATTATCGAGACAATTCTGGAGTCGTTCAACGACTTTGACCGCATGCGCGGCAATAAACTGGGTGCCGTTAATTAGTGCCAGCCCCTCTTTGGCTCCCAGTTCAACAGGCGCCAAACCGAATTTCTGAAGCACTTTCCCTGTTTCGGTTCTAATTCCTCCGGAATAAACCTCACCGAGTCCAATCAGTGGCAGGAAGAGGTGCGACAAAGGGGCGAGATCGCCGGAGGCGCCAACAGATCCTTGTGACGGAACAACCGGGATGATATCGTTATCGATGTGCCAGATGATTCGCTCCAATGTGCCCATCGAGATACCCGAATAGCCCATCGAGAGCGCATGCACCTTTAAAATCATCATTAGTTTGGCGATTTCAGGCGAAATCGGATCACCTACTCCTACGCTGTGACTCTTGAGAATATTGTACTGAAGGGTTTTTGTATCTTTTCCCGAAATGATGGTGGTACAAAGAGGCCCAAACCCCGTGTTGATACCATACACACTCTGATGGTCGGAGACGATCTCTTCGACCCTTCGGCGGCTCTTTTCGATCACCTCTGCAGTTGTACGGGTAATTCTGCCGGTTATCTCGCCTGAAGCTATCTTCAGCGCCAATCCGGTGGTCAGGTGCTCCTCCCCGTAATTAAAATATCTTGTTTTGGCCATGATTCCAGTTTAGCTAATTTGAGTTGAAAATTAACATTCAATTTTCAATCAACACCTAACAATCGTCATGATATGACCTAATAATTACTCTGATACAATTTTACCCTGTGAATCCTATTATTAGAAAAAGGTGATCCTGAGTAACATTTGATATAAATCATTAACCTGAATCGTTCAAAAAAAATCAACCACATAGACACATAGGCCACAATAGAAACTAATGTGACCTATGTGTCTATGTGGTGAAAAATATGTTTTTCCACCGTTTATAATTACCATCAATTTTTCAATAGAAAATGCAAATAGTATACTAAAACAACCCGTGAATCTGTGCATTGATCTTGTCGATGATTTTACTGAGATCTTCCTGATTTTCCTCAAAATTTATATTATCTACATTGACAATCAGCATCTTTCCTAACGTATAGTGGCTTGCCCAAGCCTCATAGCGTTGATTCAGCTGACTAAGGTAATCCAACCGAATGCTGTTTTCGTAATCGCGACCCCTTTTTTGGATGTTGTTGACCAGGGTCGGAACGGTTGCCCTGAGGTAAATCATTAGCGTTGGCGCTTTGATCAGCCTGCTCATCAACGAAAAAAGCTTGTGGTAATTTGAAAAATCGCGCGAACTCATCAGCCCCATCTCATGGAGGTTGGGGGCGAATATTTCCGCATCCTCGTAAATGGTCCGATCCTGAATGACGGTTTTCCCGCTATCCCTGAAATCAAGCACTTGGGTAAATCTCGAATTCAGGAAATAGACCTGTAAGTTGAAGGACCAACGGAGCATATCGTGGTAAAAGTCATCGAGATAGGGGTTGTTATCGGCATCTTCGTAATGCGCCTCCCACCCGTAATGTTTCGCAAGAAGACGGGTAAGCGTTGTTTTGCCTGCGCCGATATTCCCGGCAATGGCGATGTGCATGTTTGTTGGCTCCTTTTTCATGAATGAAAAGTTATGAGATATGAGTTATGAGATATGAGTTATGAGATATGAGTTATGAGATATGAGATATGAGTTATGAGATATGAGATATGAGTTATGAAATTCATCATCAAAGCGTTCTTACTTTATCCTTTTTACTTTATCCTTTTTACTTTATCCTTTATCCCTGTTTTCATTATTAATGGATAAAAGTTCATCAAGGTACTCACGATTATTGGAAAGGCGGGGCACTTTATGCTGCCCTCCCACTTTTCCCTTGTCGCGCAGCCAAAGCATGAAGGTACCTTTGTTTGCAACAACCACTTTCGGTTTTTCAAGTGTAACACTTTTGAACCGTTTGGCTTCGTAATCGGAGTTGAGCTCCTGCAATCTTTTGTCCAGCGCATTGGTAAATTTCTCCAGATTGTCCGGTTCCCTTTCAAATTCAACAATCCATTCATGCGAACCCTTCCTTGCAGAATCGCTCATGAAAACCGGTCCGGCGCTATATTCGCTGACAATAGCGCCCGTTTCGTTGCAGGCTGCCAGTATTGCCCGTTCTGCATTGTCGACAATTATCTCTTCCCCAAATGCATTGATAAACTGTTTGGTACGCCCTGTGATCCTTAGTTTGTATGGATTCTTCAAGGTGAACATGACAGTATCCCCAATCATGTAACGCCACAATCCTCCATTGGTCGAAATGACTATGGCGTAATTAACCCCTATCTCCACTTCCCATATCGGCAGGGCCGTAGGGGTATCCGAGCAAATTTCAGTCATGGAAATAAACTCGTAAAAAATGCCATAATCGAGCATGAGCAACATGTCAGGAGAGTTGGGATCATCCTGAATGGCAAAGAAACCCTCAGAGGCATTGTATGTCTCCATGTATTGCATCTTTTCAGATGGAATCAATTTCTTAAACTGTTCCCGGTAGGGTTCAAAGGCAATACCACCATGAATAAAGACTTCCAAATTTGGCCAGACCTCCAGCAAATTGGATTTCCCGGTGCATTCCAGGATGTATTTCATCAAAACGAGGTTCCAGGAAGGAACCCCGGCAAAAGAGGTGACATTTTCGTGGATGGTAGTTTTGGCAATCTCTTCAATTTTCTTTTCAAACTGCTCAATCAGCGCTATTTCGGTGGGCGGTGTTCTGTGAAAATCTGTCCAAAAGGGGAGATTCTCAATCATGATCGCCGATAGATCACCATAAAAGCTATTGCTGTTCATACTGTTCACTCTGTGACTACCACCCAGAGTCAGGCTCTTTCCCGACAGAACACGCGTTTCCGGGAAATTGTTGTAGTAGATTGCCAGCACATCTTTTGCTCCCTGAAAATGGCATTCATCCAGTGACTCTTTCGAAACAGGTATGAATTTACTTTTGGCATTGGTTGTCCCTGAAGATTTGGCAAACCATTTGATCTCTCCGGGCCAAAGTATATTCTTTTTCCCTTCAATCATCTGACTGATATAAGGTTCTATCTCTTCGTAAGTAGAAATCGGAACGCGTCTCTGAAAATCCCTGATAGAGACTATCGATTCATAGTCATACTTCTTTCCCCATTCACAATTTTTCGCTGAACCAACCAAATCAAAAAACAACTCTACCTGAATTTCCCTGGCATGCTCCTTGTAGAGTTCTATCTGGTAAATCCTTTTGTAATTGATCCAATTGATGATGGAGTTAACAATAGTCATAGAGTTTGGTTATGGGTTGTTTTAGTTAATTATGGAGGTTAAAACTACGAATTTTCGCGCAATCAGAAGATGGGAACATTTAATTTTTTAACTTTATTCCCTACATTCTTCTTACACAATAATATGAACATCGTCGACCTTATCCTAATCATAATACTAATTGCTGCTGCCATTCATGGGTTCGTCAAAGGCTTTTTTGCTGAGTTTGCATCAGTGGCGGCAATTGTTCTGGGCGTTTTGTGTGCCATGATGTTTTCCGAGTCCCTCCGTCACTGGCTATCCACTGTTGTTTCATGGCAGCCCGGGACCGTTAAGGCCGCGGCTTTCTTTTTCATTTTTATCAGTGTACTCATCGTCGTACACCTCATTGCCAATGCCCTGGAAAAATTTGTACGCGCCATTGCCCTCGGCTTACTTAGCAGGATAGGCGGTGCAATTTTTGGCGTGATTAAAACTGCATTCATTCTGAGCTTCCTCATGTATGTGATCGTACGCATCGAATCTTACGATGTGACCATCATACCGAAAGAACCGAAAAGAGAATCAAAACTCTACGCACCCATCGAGAAATTAGCGCCGAACTTATTACCATTCCTCCGGGAAGAAAAGGAGGAGATTCAAAAGAAGATTGTATCCTGAAAGTACAAAGGATAAAGGATAAAGTCAAAAGGATAAAGTGGGATTTGAGCTAATCCGAATATTTTATTTTTGTTGAAATAAATGAACAACTGAACGGAGTCCACTACTTTATCCTTTTTACTTTATCCTTTATCCTTGGAATCCACTTTATCCTTTTTACTTCTTACCTTCTCCGAGAAATCCTTCCAAAACTTCATGTGAAACGCCATGCTTTTCTCTGTGATCAGCTGTTCATTGGGCGAATAGTCGTTTCCGGGCGTATTGGTAAACCGACTTCCCGGCATATACAAAGGCGCCTGCTCCGGGTGGAACTGTACGCCAACCACCTCTTTAAAAATTTTGTGCTGAACTCCTTCAACCACTTTGCCATCCAACGATGTAGCTATTACTTCCAGATTTTGCCCCAGCTTACCCACGGCCTGGTGATGGGAACTCAAAACATATGGTTCCTGCTGCCCCATATTCAGACAAAGGTCGTGAATGTAACCCATGGAAGCTATTTTAATGGGATGAAGAAGTCCCCAGGAGATATCGCAGCCAGGATATAGTTCGTTGTGGTAATTGTGGTGTCGATTTTTGACATCAATGGCCAGCATTTCTTCTGCAGTAGAAACGTGATACAGCTCCTGCGGAATATCCTGTACCAGTGTCCCGCCGGCTGCTACATTCATCGTTTGCATGCCCAGACAGAACCCGCGCACGATCAGATTGGGTTTCAGCGTTAACAACGGCTTGAACTCAGGGTTTCGGCTTCCTCCAATCAGGTGGAACAAAAGTGAGGTCTCCATCAGGTGCCTGTATGGATCGGTGACCACCGTCAGCAAGTGCTGCTTTTTACCATAAATGGCAGGCTGAATATCGGGTCCGCCAAAGAAAAGGATGGCATCCGCCTCGTTAACTATCTTCTTAAACGCCGGTGTGCAATCATTTTCGTGGTAGATGTTTTGCGTGTTGAGCACACCACTGATTTTCATCAGCGTATAATGCGCAACCTTATTCTCTTTCAGGTATTTTTCCGATTTTGAATAATCCGACACCTCCTTTTCGTGGTAAACGCCCACCATTTCCAGATCAGGAATATCGATGACCTTTTGCTTGATCAGCTCCAGCATATTCTCAATATTTCCAACCGTTGGGTGCAGCAAAAAGATCTTGTGCTGGGCAAATGCCGACAGGATTAAAAATTGCAGAAGCAGCAGGAACAGGATTTTCCGAAGAATAAAGAGACTTTTCATTTTCGTACTTTTTTACTTTGTGTTCCTTTGAGTTTTCCTTTGTGCGACTTTGTGGTTAGTTTTTTACCACGAAGGAATCACGAAGGAGTTGTTAGCCAAAGATCGGAAAACTTCGCCTGATTATCAATTCAATTTTCACCGGCCGGAATAATGCGTTATTTTTGCGCAAAAATACTCGCATGAACTTTGTAGAAGAACTTTCCTGGAGAGGCATGATCCACGACAAAATGCCCGGTTTGGACGAACAACTTGCCAAAGAGCTGACCACCGCCTATGTTGGCATTGATCCGACCGCGGATTCCCTGCACATTGGTCATCTGGTTGGCGTGATGATGCTGAAACATTTTCAGGTTGCCGGTCACAAACCCATCGTTTTGGTCGGGGGAGCCACGGGAATGATTGGTGACCCTTCCGGGAAGTCGCAGGAGCGAAATCTGCTCGATGTGCCCACTTTACGACACAACCAGGAGTGCCTGAAACAGCAGCTGGCCAAATTCCTGGACTTTGAGTCAACGGCCCCCAACGCTGCCGAAATGGTCAACAACTACGACTGGATGAGCGAATTCTCTTTCCTGGATTTTATCCGCGACATCGGCAAACACATCACTGTCAACTACATGATGGCCAAAGATTCTGTCAAAAAAAGAATCGAAGACAGCAGTACCGGAATGTCCTTTACCGAATTCACCTACCAATTGGTTCAGGGGACTGATTTTCTGCACCTCTACGAACACAATAATTGCAAATTGCAGATGGGGGGTTCCGATCAGTGGGGAAATATCACGACCGGGACTGAGCTGATACGCCGTAAACTGGGAGGCGAAGCCTTTGCTTTAACCTGTCCATTGATCAAAAAGGCCGATGGCGCCAAGTTCGGCAAAACCGAATCGGGCAATGTTTGGCTCGATCCAATCCGCACATCACCGTATAAATTCTACCAGTTCTGGCTTAACACTTCGGATGAGGATGCCCAGAAATACATCAAAATATTTACGCTCTTGTCGAAAGATGCTGTAGAATCATTGGTCAAAGAACATCTTGAAGCGCCCCATCTGCGCCTCCTCCAAAAATGTCTGGCCAAAGAGGTAACCTGCATGGTTCACTCTGTGGAAGCATACAACACTGCCGTGGAAGCTTCCGAGATCCTGTTTGGAAAGGGGACGGAAGAGAGTTTACGAAAGCTTGACGAAGAAACACTGCTCTCCATTTTCGAAGGGGTACCACAGTTCAATGTTTCTCACGAAGAACTGGAGAAAGGGATCAATGTCATCGACCTCCTTGCCGAAAAATGCGAAGTTTTCCCTTCCAAGGGAGAAGCGCGACGCACCATTGCGGGCGGTGGAGTCTCCATCAACAAGGCGAAACTCGAATCGGCTGATTTGCGTATCGATACTTCTCAACTGATTAGCGGAAAATACCTGCTGGTTCAAAAAGGGAAAAAGAACTACTTCCTGTTAATAGCAGAATAAAAACTGCAAACTATGAATGTTTATTCTGAATCTGTTGCTCCATATGAGCTTGAATTCTCTGTTCGCGATTATGAATGCGACCTGCAGGGAATCGTCAACAACTCGGTTTACCAGAACTATTACGAACATGCCCGGCATCAGTTCCTGCTGGGCAAGAAGGTTGATTTTGCGAAACTGCATACCGAGGGTATTGATTTGATCGTATCAAGGATTGAAATTGACTATAAATATCCGCTGCGGAGCGGGGATATCTTTAAAGTAACTGTTACCACGAGGCAAGAGGGAGCTCTCCGGCTCATTTTTGAACAGGATATCATTAAACTTCCGGAAAACAAGTTGGTCTCTCATGCCAGGGTGACCGGAGTCGCACTAAATCATGGCAGACCAATGAAACTGGAAGCCATTTCAGGATTCGAGGAGCTACTTTAGCTCTTAAATTACTACACAGAGTTGCACAGAGAAGCACAGAGTTTCACAGAGAAACAATGGATTGTTTGAAAGGTTGAAAAATCGATAACACTTCAACCTTATAATTCTCTCTGTGCAACTCTGTGTTACCTCCTGGTGTTTCTCTGTGTAATATTTAATGGCAACCAAATCAAGATCCAAAATCGAAAATTATTTTTCTAACTTTGGCTCAAGATCTATTAACAATACAAATTTAAATCAACTCACATGTTAAAGAAATTAAGTCTGATCGGGGCAGTGATGCTGTTGCTCTCCATCCCGAACGTTACCAAAGCCATTGATTCTGTTAAACCATTCTTAGGCCGTTGGGCGCTCTTCCTTCCCGGTGGTGCCGGCTGGCTGGAGGTTAAACAGATGGACGGATACCTGGATGCAAGTTTGCTCTGGTATGGCGGAAGCGTAGAACCTGTTACCAGCGTTTACATGGAAGGACAAACGCTTGTCGTTACCCGTACCCGCAACTTTGTTAGGGCCACTAATGCTACCGGAGCGGCGACCCGCACCCACATTGTCAACACACAATTTCGTTTCAGCTTTTTTGCCGACCAACTTGTAGGAGAAGAGACCACCCCCGAAAAAGATAGCAGCTCAACCACCATGCGTTTCACAGGAAAGAAAATCCCTGATGTGCCTGCGGCCCCAGATCTCACCAAACTGGTTTACGGGAAGCCTGTCAAACTGCTCAACGGTAAAGACCTCACCGGCTGGAAATTATTGGAACCGAACAAAGTAAGTGGGTGGTCCTTTGTGGATGGCGTCCTTGTGAATGATCCAGCCCAAAAAGAGGGTCAACCTCATATCCAATATGGCAATCTCTGTACGGTGGATAAATACGAAGATTTCAACCTGAAACTTCAGGTCAATGTTCCGGAAGGGAGCAACAGTGGCGTCTACCTGCGTGGAATTTATGAGATTCAGGTAGTTGACAGTTATGGAAAACAACTGGATCCGCACAACATGGGGGCTCTTTACAGCAGGATTACCCCATCCGAATCGGCCGAAAAGACGGCAGGAGTTTGGCAAGATATGGATATAACCCTTTGTGACAGGCACGTAACCGTGATTCTGAACGGCAAGACCATCATCAACAACCAACCCGTACTTGGCTGTACAGGAGGGGCCATCACACCAGATGAATTTATCCCGGGACCAATCTACCTTCAGGGTGATCATGGCAAAGTTTTGTACCGGAATATTGAGATCAAGCCGATTTTGAAAAAATAACCTCTATTCCATCCATGTAGAAGAAGCCGCCTCAAATGCAAAATGGGACGGCTTCCTTAATTTATCGCTTCAATAAACTACCTTCGTAATAAGCAAAAATCAATATCCAAAATGAGAGCAATTTCAATATTGGTAGTCGGGGTAATCCTTTTTATGACTCAGGTTTCTCCCGTTTCAGGAAAGAGCAAACAAGGAAACTCTTTCAACATCATGACCTACAATATCCGGATGAACACCGCTGATGACGGCGTGAATGCCTGGCCTCTGCGAAAAGACAAAGTAGTCGGTTTGATCAAATTTCACCAGGCAGACATCTTTGGCGTGCAGGAGGCCCTTCTGGTGCAGATGAACGACCTGAGAACCAGCTTGCCTGAGTTTGATTCTTATGGCGTTGGCCGGGATGACGGGAAGGAGGCAGGCGAATTTATGACCATTTTCTTCCGGAAAGATCGCTTCGATAGGTTGGATTCAGGTACGTTCTGGCTCAGTCCAACCCCCGGCAAACCTGGATTAGGCTGGGATGCCGCTTGCAACAGAACCTGCACCTGGATCAAATTCAAGGACAAATCATCGGGCAAGAAATTCTACCTGTTCAATACCCATTTCGACCATCGGGGGAAAGTGGCACGCGAAGAATCGGCGAAATTGATACTGAAATTCATGGGTGAGATCAACAAGGATCAATTACCAATGCTCCTTACCGGCGATTTCAACTCAACCAAAGAGGCGACTCCCATTCAGACCATACTGAAGGTTCTGTTTGATACCCGCGACAAATGCCAGACACCACCTTATGGCCCGCTCCATACCAGCGGAGGTTTTGCAGTGAAGGAGCCTCAACATACCATCGATTATATTTTTATCAACCAGAAAGTGAATGTCCTTCGCCATGGCGTATTGTCAGATTCTTCCGGATTGTACTATCCTTCAGATCATCTGCCGGTTTTGGCGGAGGTGGAGGTACTTTAGCCTGCAAAGATCTAGAAATCAGAGTCCAAATATCCAAGATTCAATCGTAATCCAAGGAATTGGAAGATCTTCATGATTCAGCGTTTGTTTCGCTAGATGACAGGGAAAAACAAATAACTCAGACACTGTCTGAGAATTCTCAGCTTCTGATTTCCGAGACAGTGTCCCGGAAATCCTTTGCCGATATCTTTCCACTCTCCTGGTCACACTACGTATTGCTAAGCCGGATTGAAAATAGGGAGGAACGTTCATTTTACGAAATTGAATCTGCTCAGGGGAACTGGAGTGTCAGGGAACTGCAAAGGCAAATCAACAACTGACTGTTTGAACGGTTGATAATGCACTCGATAAGGCTTCTACCTGGTATTTTGCAACAAATCGGTAAGCTGGTCTTGTAAGGTTTGATTATCGGGCAGGTAGAGTTGGTATTTGCTTACAAATAACTGAGAGCTAATGTTGTGCATGGCGTATTTAACCAACAAATCGTCTTTTTCTTTCGCCAGAACAATGCCAATGGGTGGGTTATCGCCTTCGGTGTTTTCTTCGTTTTCGAAGTAACCAAGGTACATATTCATTTGACCAACATCTTCGTAACCGGCTTCTTCTTTTTTTAGGTCAATCAATACAAAACACTTGAGAATACGGTGGTAAAATACCAAATCAACATAGTGCGGACGGTTGCCAAGCATAATGCGGTACTGTCTGCCGATAAAGGCAAATCCTTTGCCCAGTTCAAGTAAAAAATATTGTAGATGTTCAATAATTCTTCTTTCAATCTCGGTTTCATTCAAATGGTAAGGTTCTGGAATTCGTAGAAATTCCAATATATATGGCTCTCTGATAAGGTCTTTCGGCTTTTCAACCATTTGCCCCTGTTTTGCCAATTTCAATATACCATCCCTGTCTTTTGAGACTGCCAAACGGAGGAAAAGTGACGCTTTCTTTTGTCTAATGAGTTCGGTAGTACTCCAATTTTCAAGCATTGTCTGACTGATGTAAAACGATCGTTCAATTGGATCATCAATTTTCAGTAATTCGACAAAATGGGTCCAGCTCAATTTGTGCGGAAGCTCCGCACTAATTGGATATACCGCATACAATTGCCTCATCCTGATAATATTACTCACACTAAAGCCTTTTCCAAAGGAAAGTGTCAAATCTTTTGAAAGATTAGGCAAAAGGGCTTTCCCGTATGCTGCTTTAATATAACCACCTTGTTCAAATTCAACAATGTATTGACCAATCTTCCAATACGTTTCCACCATGGATCTATTAACAGCCGCTACCGCATTCTTTTGTCCTTGAATATAGGTTTCAGAAATTTGGTGAATCAGCAGGTCATAATTTTTAATTTTAATTGTTTCCATACAATTCCTTTTTTCAGGTGGGTATATATTTTTTGGAAAACAGGAACATAGATTTTGTCAACTGACACCCTGTCAATAAGTGAGACACCTTCCCACCTATTTTAAATAATAGGTATAACTTTCTGATATAATATAAATTAAATCAAAGTGCAACGGTGCGTTGCACAATTACAAGGTTTGGCCATCTCTCCGCAAAACGCTTCATGCATTTTATGTTACAGGGCGAAAACCCAGACATGTCTGGAAATTCCTCTTTTAAGTCGAATGATAATCGGTCAATAACCTTAGCGCCCCAGCTTTCCTTCCTCTGAAATGCTTTCTTTCGATTCTATTTGATGAGTAGCAGCCTCCAGCGGATCAATTGGTTGGGGAAGCTTCCTAAAATTCAGCATACCCATTTTCCTGAGATACCACAATCCGGCAATAAACAACAGAACTCCAATAAAAAAAGCAGGAAAGCCTGGGGCATGCTTATCAGAATCATAAAGGAAAGCGATACTGTTGTTCGTTGCATGAATGGCAATGCACAAAATCAGTGACCGGGTCGAATAATACACAAACCCCAAAAACAAACCAATCAGAAACGCATTAACGAACTGAGGGCCATTCATATGAAATAGTCCGAAAAAAAGAGCGGATAAAAATATTGCCATGACCGGACCGTACTTCCTAAGAAATGCTTCGAGAACAATACCCCTCATAAGAATCTCTTCGAAAACAGGCGCAACGATTAATGCGGAAATCGTTAATGGATAGGGATTTCGCTTAAGATCAATCTCCAAAGAATCAAAATAATCGGTAAAAAGCTTTCCCATAGGGATTTTCTCAGCCAGAATTCCAATGGAATTTTGATACCACAAAAAATATCCGATTGTTACAACTAAAACCGACAGGAACCTTTTGTAATTGATGGTTCCCACAAAGCTAAGTTCAAAATCAGGTTCGTGCTTTCTCCTGATATCCCACAAAATAAGCCCCACAATCAAACCCTGGCCAACCAAATCTTTCGCAATCAGGACAACAGACTCCAGAAAAATAGTGGTTGGTGTAGGAATGGCATACTTTAATACACCCAGGATGATTACGCCTAGAAAGATGTAGTAAAGCAAAAATCCAATAGCCCTTGAGGCTGATAATTCAAATTTGCTGGCACTCATTCTAAATCAAGTTACGTTGCCTGATTACTTCAATATTGTTCGCTAATTAAACCCATTTAAAGAATTACCAAATGGGCTCTTCCCTTTATAGTAAATAAGAAGTAGGATGAAGATAATGACAGATAAGATCAATGTATTCCAGGTATACATGAAGATAGAAAGTCTATCAACCAATGATTTATAATAATAAATAATATTCTTTTGCTGCGAATCAAACAACATTTTGATTGCAGAATAGAAGATCAACAAGATCATAGCAAGTCCCATCGATGTGATGAATAACCTAAAATAAGACCAGAATTTTTTCATGTAGATATTATTCCTAATTCCTTTGTGAAGTATGGGGATCTATATCTTTCTTTATAACGGCTTTAGGATTGATTAATAGGACTAATTGGCTCATGCCAAGAGTCTTTTCACTAAAATACATTTCATAGATGGGGGCTAATCTATACAATTAAGATTGCCCCCTCCACAAATAATCATCACTTTTTGGAAAAAGTTCTCAGTAAAATAAATATGCAGCAATACCGCTACTGAGTTATGCGCTTTCACCAATAACTTGAACGTTTTACTTTTTTTTCCTAAATCTTATTAAATATAAAATGACAAAAAATAATGCTATGAACACAAAGTCAATCATCTTTCCGGGAAGAATTTCCATTAACTTCTGAACACTAAATACATTAAATCCGAATTTAAGCAA
>Ga0172379_10002955_pt1 | contig 28369 bp, 26 predicted proteins | sample GrowelOW334metaG_FD_119756 | JGI IMG/M metagenome (GOLD analysis project Ga0172379, IMG submission 119756) | Groundwater microbial communities from an aquifer near a municipal landfill in Southern Ontario, Canada - Groundwater well OW334 metaG | ecosystem: Environmental > Aquatic > Deep...
GAGATTCGCACTTCTTTTGTTCTTTAAATTGACAAATGTCAAAACACACACGCATTAAACTTGTTTAAAAAAAATCGAAAATTTAAACAACTATGAATGCCCTGTTCTGTATTCTTTATATTTGGATAACAAAAAAGATTAATACTTAACCATTTCACGGTTAGCGTGTTAATCGGGAGGCTTTCATTTATTCATCATATTTGAGAGCCTTTTTTATTACTTTCTCAAATTTTTGATAAACTAATTTTCAAATTATCTGAAAAGAAAAGCTAAAATTAGTCAAATAGAAATTCTTGGGACTATATGATAAACTAATATTATGTCTAAAGCTAAACCAAAACTTATTATCATTGATGGAAATGCGATTATTCACCGCAGTTTTCATGCTCTTCCACCGACCCTTAAAACCAAAGATGGGGTTTTAGTTAATGCGGTCTATGGTTTCACTTCTTTCTTACTTAAATCACTAAATGAATTTCATCCGGAATATGTAATACTTACTTTAGATAAGGCCGGTAAAACTTTTCGTCATGAAGCCTACGCTGAATATAAAGCAACTCGAGTTAAAGCCCCCGATGAATTATACGAACAGATTCCGCTCGTTAAACGCATCGCTGAAGTTTTTGATATTCCGATTTTTGAGAAAACCGGCTTTGAGGCTGATGATTTAATTGGAACACTATGTAAACAAGCAGAAAAGGAAAAAAATCTGGAAACTATTATTATGACTGGTGATATGGATACGCTCCAGTTAGTTAGCGATAAGACAAAAGTTTATACCATGAGTCGCGGCTTGTCCGATAGCGTTTTATATGACGCTGATAAAATTAAAGAAAGATATAATTTAACGCCTGAACAAATAATCGATTACAAGGCTTTACGCGGCGACCCAAGCGATAATATTCCCGGAGTTCGTGGAATCGGTGAAAAAACCGCTGTTGAATTATTGGTAGATTTTAAAGATTTAGATGGGGTATATAAAGCCGCCGAAAAGAATGATAAAAAAATAAAACCCCGAACTATAGAACTATTAATGACTTCCCGAGAGAATGCTTTTTTAAGTAAAGAATTGGCGACTATCAATTGCGAAGCACCCATTGAGCTCTCTTTAGAAAAAGCGCGTTTTGCGACTTTTAATTTAGAAGATGTCCTTAATATTTTTAGTGAATTTGATTTTAGATCGCTACTTAACAAAGTAAAGGAGGTTAGAGATAGGCTAGAAAAAGCTCATCAGGGAGGTGAGACTGGCGCCGAGGTTATTGAACAAAAAATTGATAAACGCCGACGCGAGGCCTCATATACTTTTATAAAGACTGAGGCTGAATTTGAAAGTTTTTGTTTGAAGATAAACAAGGCTAAAGAATTTTCTTTTAAAACCGAGGCTTCTAGTAATGATCCGATGACGGCGGAGATTATCGGCCTCTCTTTTTGCCTAGAAGAAGGTGAGGCTTACTTTATTTCTAACGAGAAAGACTGGCTAGAAAAACTGAAACCGGTTTTAGAAAATGAAAACGTTAAAAAAATTGGTCATAACCTAAAATTCGATTGGCATCTACTCAAAAATAAAAACATCGAGTTAAAAGGAATTTATTTTGATGTCATGCTCGCTTCATATCTAATTAACCCCGGAGAAAGACATCACGATTTAGACGCGCTCGCCTTTTCTGAGTTAGGAATAGAAAAAATAACTGCTAAAAATATCCAAGCGGAAGAGCCAAAACAATTAAGCCTTGACTTAAGTGGGCCCGACCCAGAAAAATTAAGCTTATTTGCCTGTGAAAATGTTGATTTAATAAAACAACTGGAAAAAATTCTAAGTGAAAAATTAAAGGAGCTAGAACTTACCGATGTTTTTAATAAAATAGAAATGCCACTTATTTCAGTTTTAGCCGATATGGAACATAACGGAATTAAAATAGATATTATTCCTCTTAATAACTTAGACAAAGAGGTAAAAATAAAAATCAAAAAACTAGGACAGGAAATTCATAAATTAGCGGGAACGGATTTTAATATTAATTCGACTAAACAATTAAAGGAGATTCTTTTTACTGATTTAGAAATTTCTACCGCCGGAATTAAGAAAACTAAAACCGGTTTCTCTACTGCTGAAGAAGAACTTGCAAAATTAAAAGATTTGCATCCTATTATTTCTTTCTTGCAAGAGTATCGAGAATTAAATAAGCTAGAAACAACTTATTTAAATGCCCTCCCGAAAATGATAAATAAGCACACCGGGAAAATCCATACTAATTTTAATCAGACTATTGCCGCGACCGGACGCCTTTCTTCTAACGAACCGAATTTACAAAATATTCCTACCAGAACCGAAGAAGGTAGGCGCATCAGAGAAGCTTTTATTGCAGACAAGGGATATAAATTAGTCGGCTTCGATTATTCTCAAATCGAACTCCGTCTCGCTGCACACATGTCAAAAGACGCTAAGATGATGGCCGCTTTTAAATCTAATGAAGATATCCATACCGCAACGGCGGCAGGAATTAACGGGGTAAAATTGGAAGAAGTAACTAAAGAAATGCGCCGCGAGGCAAAAGCAGTTAACTTTGGAATTTTATATGGCCAAGGTCCTCATGGCTTAAGCCAAGGCGCCGGAATTTCTTATTCTGAAGCAAGCCAATTTATTAAAAAATATTTTGAGACTTATCCGGGAATTAAAAAAATGATTGATGGCTTTATAAAACAAGCTAGAGAAAAAGGCTACGCTATTACTATGTTTGGACGTCGTCGCCCTTTACCTGATATGGAATCGAGTATTCCCTTCGTTAAAAAAAGTGCTGAGCGAATGGCGATTAATACTCCCGTTCAAGGATCGGCGGCTGATTTAATAAAAATGGCGATGATAAAAATTTCGGAGATGATAAAAGATGATTCAGAAAATATTAGAATGCTTTTGCAAGTTCATGATGAATTGATTTTTGAGATTAAAGAAGATAAGATAGAATACTATTTGCCGATATTAAAAGAATTGATGCAAAATGGGGTAGAATTAAAGGTCCCAATTACAGTCGACGAACATACCGGAAATAATTGGGGCGAGTTAAAGTAAAATATGAAAAATATAAAACCAGAAACAAACGCTAAAATTGCTCTGCTAGGATTAGGCCTTGATAATATGGCTCTTTTGAAATTGCTTGATGAAAATAAAGCGCCAGTTGAAATTACTATCTGTGATTTTAGAGAACATGACAAGCTTCCAACCATAAAAATAAAAAACTTAAAAATTACTTACCGATTAGGAGAAGCTTTTAATAAAAATTTAGGCGACTTTTCCCTACTCTTCCGTTCTCCCGGTTGGCCAATGAATTGCCCGGGGATAAAAGAAGCTCTAAAAAACAAAAAAACCAAATTATCTAGTCCGCTTAATTTGTTTTTAGACCTTGCGCCGACGGAAAATATTATTGGTGTAACCGGAACTAAAGGCAAAGGAACAACCGCGACTCTAATTTATAAAATTTTATTAGCCAATAAAAAAACCTCTGGTAGAAATGTTTTTTTAGGCGGAAATATTGGCATTACGCCGCTATCATTCTTAAACAAAATAAACCCCAATGATTATGTTGTCTTAGAATTATCAAGTTTTCAGCTTGAAGATTTGAAATATTCTCCCAGAATCTCTGTTATTACTAATTTATTTAAAGAACATCTTGCTCCGGCTGATCCCAACAATCCTAATTTCCACTTATCACTTAAAAAATATTGGGAAGCAAAAATAAATATTGCTAAAAACGGCGAGAATAAATATTTAGTTGCGAGTGGAGCGCTTAAAAAAATCTTGAAAACAGAAAAAATTAACGGAAAAATAATTTATTTCTCTCAGTGCGACCTCCCTTCAAAATTAACCGGCGATTATAATAAGCAAAATGTCGCCGCGGCAGTTGAAGTTGCAAAAATATTAAAAATAAAGCCGGAGATATATAAAAAAACAATTGCTAAATTTACTAATTTAGAACATCGCCTAGAATTTGTATCAGAGATAAACGGAACAAAATATTTTGATAATAGTTTTTCTACTACTCCAGAAAGCACCGTATTAGATTTAGAATCTTTTAATCTTCCTATAGTACAAATTGCTGGCGGGGCTGATAAAGGAGCTGATTTTAAAACTCTAGCGAAAACAATAAAAAGAAAAGTTAACTTCTTAATACTTTTGCCCGGCAAGGGATCTGAGAGAATCAAAAAAGAATTAACAAAGATTAATTTTCCTGATGATAAATTAGCCTTAGCGGAAAATATGGCGGAGGCTGTTAAACTTGCTAAGCAAAAATCCGAAAAAGATGGTATCGTTTTGCTTTCAACCGCTTGTGCTAGTTTTGGAATATTTAAGAATTATAAAGAACGGGGCGATTTGTTTAAAAAATATGTTAACCAAAAAAAATAAAACAACAACCACTAAAAATATTATCGGCGTTTTTGATTCCGGCTTAGGTGGACTAACTGTTTTTAAACATTTTTTAAAAGATTTACCGGAGTACAATTATATTTACCTTGGAGATAACGCCCGCCTTCCCTACGGCGAAAAATCATCAGAAACTATTTATGAATATTCGCGCGAAGCGATTGATTTTCTTTTTAAACAAGGCTGCAATCTGATAATTATCGCCTGCAATACTGCCTCGGCTCGAGCACTTAGACAACTGCAACAAGAATATTTGCCCGCTAATTATCCGAACAGAAAAATATTGGGCGTTATAAGGCCACTTGCAGAAAAATTCGCTAGTCGAAACATTCGCAAAGTCGGTGTGATTGGAACAAAATCGACAATAAATTCCAAGGCTTACGAAATAGAGATTAAAAAAATTAATCCAAATATAAAAGTAGAAGAGATAAGCTCTCCCCTTTTAGTTCCGCTCATTGAAGAGGGCTGGGCTAAAAAACCGGAGACAAAAATGATTTTAAAAAAATATCTCCATCCACTTAAGACAAAACAAATTGAAGCTTTAATTTTAGGTTGCACCCATTATCCATTCTTGCTTTCTGAAATAAGAAAAATAATGGGTAAAAGAATATCGGTCCCCGATCCGGGTCAAGTAATTTCCGATAGCTTAAAGACATATTTAACCAAGCATCCTGAATTAGGACTTGCACCGTCTCCTAAAAAAATTAGACAATATTATACAACCGATGATATTCAGACATTCAAGGCGCTGGGAGAAAAATTTCTCGGCGGTAAAATGCTAAATATTGAACAAGCAAAAATAACTGACTTATAAAATCAATTATGATTATATTTCTCTACGGGGCTGATTCTTTCCGTTCAAAAAGATTGCTCCAAGAAATGAAAAATAAATTTATCAAAGATGCTGATCAAGGTTCGGATAGTTTAGACGTGGTCGATGGCCAAACGGCGGACGCTAAAGAAATAAATGAAAAAATAAATACCGGTTCTTTATTTACAAAGAAGCGGATGGTTATTATTGAAGATGTATTTAAAAATAAAAAAACTCAAATATTTGCCGAATTAATCTTTTGTCTAAAGAAAGTTGAAAACGATGAAGATAAAGTAATTATCTTGCGCGATGGAGAATTGAATGAAAAAGGATCGATGCTTAAAGGTGAGGCAAAAAAATTATTTACTTTTTTGATCAAACAAAAATACGTTCAAGAATTTAAAATCTTAAAGGATACCAGTCTTTTAAGCTTCATTAAAAAAGAGGCGGAGTTGTACGGAAAGGAAATAGGTATGCCGGCCGGCGTAGAAATAATTAAGCGTACTGGCGGCAATCTTTGGTTAATTGCTCAGGGGCTAAAAAAGGCTGCCTTAATGAATGAAGAAAAAAATATAAGTGTAGCGGCTATAAAAGAGATGACGGCGGAAATATTTGAAGAGGATATCTTCGCCCTTACTGATGCACTCGGCGCAAAAAATAAAAAATTAGCTTTGCGTATTTTAGAAGAACAATATTCGGCCGGAGCAAGCGACGAATACTTAATTGCCATGCTGATTAGACAATTTAAAATACTCTTACAAATAAATGAAGCCTTAAATTCTAGATTAACCCCAGATTCAATTGCCTCAAAATTAAAAATTCATCCTTTTGTTGCTAAAAAAGGCATTTCTCAAGCCAAAAATTTTTCTAGAGAAAAATTATTAAGTTATTTAGATAAACTCATTAGTCTCGATTTTGGCAATAAGACGGGTCGAGGTAATGCCAGAGTAGAATTAACCATGTTAATCGCTGAAATTTAATAAATTAAATCGTATTATAAAAGCCGATAACCCTTGCCTTTTTATTTATTATTTGTTATATTCTTATTCAGAATTTCAAAAGGTGAAAATCTGGTTTTTTTCGTTTAAAAATCGGGCAATTAGCTCAGTTGGTTAGAGCGCAACACTGATAATGTTGAGGTCGGAGGTTCGAATCCTCCATTGCCCACTTTAGCCTGGATTAAAAACAAATTTGTAGCGGGATAGAGCAGTTGGCAGCTCGCCAGGCCCATAACCTGGAGGTCGTCGGTTCGAGTCCGACTCCCGCAACTAACGTTAACATCAGGCCTCGGTAGCTCAGTGGTAGAGCAAAGGACTGAAAATCCTTGTGTCGTCAGTTCAATTCTGACCCGGGGCACAAAAGCATAAAAATAAAATTAAATTTGTCTTTTTCTGAATCCATATAGGATTTAATTTTTATAACGGGGTGTGGCCCAGTTGGTCTAAGGCGTCTGGTTTGGGACCAGAAGATCGAGAGTTCGAATCTCTCCACCCCGACACAAAGAAAAAGCGAACATTAAATTGTTCGTTTTTTTGTTGTCATATCAATACCTTATCAATTGACTAACTACATAATATATGATAAAAAATCTTGAAGCCTAAGTTTAGGTTTGTCCATTAAAAATTAGTTATAAACTCGCCACAGTCTGTAAAAAGATTAGGCAAAAAGAAAGGAACAATTATCATGATCAATCAAAATGAGAAAGTTTGCTCAGTGCTGTCTCAATATCAAGTGACGGCAACAATTGAAGCGCTTGAAAGAGCCGGACTCCCCCTAGAAGGATTTAATCTCTTCCGCTCTGACAAAAAATTTATCAACAATGTAACTCGTTATGCCATTAACTTAATGTTGGGTTCAGAAAAACTTGATAGTCAAATATTATCACTAATAAACGACGGCAACTATTTCGGACCGGCAGATTGGTTAAAATTTTATGGAATAAAATCCAGCAATTTTAAATTACCAATTTCAATTAATGAGTTGAAGATCATTCTCAACAAAGACTGCCCTTTCACAACCGGGAAAAAAATAAAAGAAACTCATTGTCTCTTTTACCTCCCTTCGTACTGGGGCGAAGAACCTTTATCCATAAATAAATGGAAAGAGCTTTACCGAGTAGAAAATAAAATTCTTTTTCATGGGCCGAATGATTTTACATGGCTTAATTACGAAGATCTTTATTTTTCAAACATGCACGCTCACCAAAACTGGTATTTAATGTTTGTGGGGGCAATGCCTGGCTTAATCGGGCACAACTTTACTCAGCAAAAAACAATATTCGACGAAATAGGATATGAATTTGCTGAAACTATAGAAGTTGTTTCTATGTTTTTACTTTTTTGGGAAAAAAACAAAAGATCGGCGGAAAAAGAGGAAGAATCTTACATTGGCGGTAGAACTTCTGGTATAAATTCTGAGCCTAACCACATTGTAGTTAGCACTAGCGGCAAGATGGGAAGAGAAATTTATATTCACGAGGGGCGTGATTGGAATTTACCAAATATCGGAGCATATGCCTTCAAAAAATTGTAAAATAAAATTAATCTGTATTAACCTTAAATTTTTCGAGAAATGAAAAAATTACAAGCTGAAGAGGCAAGAGTTTTAATTATCGGCAGTGGCGGCCGCGAACATGCCATTGGAGTTGAGTTGAAAAGTATAAACATGGTAGATGAAGTCTTTTTTCTCCCTGGCAATGGCGGAACAGCCCGCCTTGGAGAGAATATCTCTGTTAGTATTAATGATTTTGAAAAAATTCTCAATGTCGTTAAAAACTATAACATCGATCTGATTGTTGTTGGACCAGAGGAACCTTTGGCCAACGGCATCGTTGATTTCTTCAGAGAAAAAGGAGTTCCGATTGTCGGTCCAACGAAAGCGGCTGCACAGATTGAAAGTAGCAAAATTTTTGCACGAAAATTAATGAATCGTGCAATGATTCCTGGACCAATTTTCAATACAGCATCGTGTCGCGCTGAGGTGGAAGAATTAATTGCAGAACTATACGAAATTCCTGTTGTATTAAAAATTGACGGTCTGGCTGCTGGTAAAGGAGCATTCGTCTGTAAAACAGAAGCAGAACTTGAAGAGGCTTTGTGCGTAATTTACACCGAAGAGCGCTTTGGCACTGGACCAATACTGGTTGAAGAATGTCTGAGAGGACAAGAAATGTCCGTCTTCGTTCTCTGCTCTGAAGATGATTATACAATTCTCGGCACGGCGCAGGATTATAAGCGTTTGCTTGATGGCGATGAAGGACCAAACACTGGTGGAATGGGATCTATTGCTCCATCACCGCTGATTGAAACTCATCCCGACTTGATGCAAAAGATTGAAGAAACTATCATTAAACCAATTTTGCAGGCAATGAAAGACAACGGAGCCCCGTTTACCGGATTCTTGTACGCCGGACTAATGATTACGGATGGTGAGCCGTCAGTAATTGAATTCAACTGTCGCTTAGGTGACCCTGAAACGCAGGTTATTTTGCCGTTAATTAAAAATAACTTTTTTAAGCTACTATGGAAAGCGGCTAATAATCTTAAATTACCGACAATAAAAAAATCCGACCTAAGGGCAGCGGCTTTCGTAGTAAAGGTAGCCGAGGGATATCCGAATGCTTACGAAAAAGGAAAGGAAATCATTATTGATGAAGACGTAATCGCCTATCTTAATTGTTATATTGTTCATGCCGGGACAAAAAGAGAGGGAGATAAATTCTTCACCAACGGAGGTCGAGTAATCGGTTTATTGGGTTTGGGGGACAATTTGGAAGAAGCGGTTCAGGAAACCTACAAGGGTATTGAGGCCGTTAAATTTCCTGGTGAATTCTACCGTAAAGATATCGGAAAACTTTAAAAGGCTAATTTTAGCTAAATGCGCAAGGGGATAGACAATTTGATAACGTCTATCCCTTTTTTCTTACTTAAAATAATAATAACATTGACATACGCTTGATTTTTGTTTAGTATTATGTTAGTGTTTTTATAGAAAGAGACCTTAGTCTCTCATAATTTTATTAACTAGAATCCGTTATGCCAAATAAGAAATCCGCGGAAAAAGAACTTCGCAAAACCATTAAAAGAAATGCTGCTAATAAAAAGGTAGCTACTAAACTTAAATCTTTAATCAAGGCTAATATTAAACAAATAAAAGCTAATGATGTTACAGTGAAAGAAGGACTATCAACTACTATTCAAGCAATTGATAAGGCGACTAAAAAAGGAATTATCAAAAAGAATACTGCTAGCCGCAAGAAATCAAGATTAATGAAGAAGATCAACGCTTTAAAATAGCTTTAAAATAAGAAATTTAACAAATTTTATAAATAATGTACTCTTTCTTGGATGTGGAAAGCTTAACCACTTCTCGGATAGAGCGTAGAATCTATGTTAGACAAAAAAGCAAAGGAAAGAATTATTAAAAAATTCCGTGTTCATGATACGGATACCGGATCTTCCCAAGTTCAAATTGCGATTTTAACAGAAGAAATCAAAGAATTAACTGAACATTTGAAGAAACACAAGCATGATTTCTCTTCTCGCCGCGGCTTACTTAAAAAAGTCGGTGAAAGAAGAAAACTGCTTAAATATTTACAAAAAGAAAATGCTGAGCAATTTAGAGAACTAGCGGAAAAATTAAAGTTGAAGATTGCTGCTAGACTACAGGAAGAGGAAGAGGAGGAAAAGAAGAAAGAAAAGAAATATATTAATCCTGAAGATGAAACTGAAGAAATAACCAAAGAAGATATTAAAGAAGAGGATACGGAAGAATAAGAATAACTATGATAAAACACAAGGAACAAAGAGTTGGAATTTTGGTAGATGTCTCAAACATGTATCACTCTGCCAAGAATTTATATAAACGAAAAACCAATTTCAAAGAGATTTTAGTAAAAGCAGTGGCCGGCCGGAAACTTATCCGGGCCACTGCTTATGCTATCCGGACAGAATCAAAAGATGAGATGCCTTTTACTGATGCGCTTGCTGAACAAGGTTTTGAAGTAAAACTAAAAGACTTACAAATATTTGCCGGCGGCGCCAAAAAGGCCGACTGGGATGTTGGTATCGCAATCGATGCAATTAAACTGGCTGATAAACTAGATGTCATTGTTCTTGTTTCTGGTGATGGCGATTATTTACCATTAGTATCTTATCTACAAAATAACAAAGGTTGCTTAGTAGAAGTGATGGCCTTTAGAAAAACTTGTTCTTCAAGACTTATTGAAGAAGCGGATGATTTTATTGATCTTGGTGGTGATAAAAGATTTTTAATATATAGTCGATAAAAAATAATAAAAAATAAATATAAACAGTCTGACCGGTAAATAGATAGTGCTGTAAAAATATTACAGTCCTGTAATTTAGCGGCCAGACAAACAAAAAATTATGGAAAAAGTATTTTCAGGAGAATGGCTTGGCCGCCCTCTCATTATTAAAACAGGTAAAATTGCCTTACAAGCGGATGCCGCGCTTTGGGTACAGTATGGAGAAACTGTTGTGCAAGCAACAGTAGTTCAATCTAAAACCGAACGTGAAGGAGTAAATTTTTTCCCACTGATGGTTGATTTTGAAGAGAAGCTTTATGCCGCCGGTATAATCAAAGGCTCTCGCTGGGTCAAACGTGAAGGGCGCCCAACTGATCAATCAGTTCTAACAGGACGCATGATAGATAGATCTATTCGTCCTCTTTTTGTAACTGGCGATAATCGCGATATTCAAGTTATTGTAACCGTTTTAGCAATTGACCAGGAAAATGATTATGACATCGTTTCCCTATTAGCGGCTTCAGCGGCCTTATCTATTTCCGGAATTAAATGGAATGGACCGATTGGCGGAATTCGCGTTGGTTTAATTGAAGATAAATTTGTTTTCAATCCAACTTACGAAGAACAAGCTAAAAGCACTCTTGATTTAATTGTTGCTGGAACTGATAAGAAAGTTATTATGATAGAAGCGGGAGCAAATGAAATTCCAGAAAATATCATGTTAGACGCTATCCTAGCCGGTCAACGTGAAATGCAAGTAGCGATTGATTTAATTAAAGAATTAAAAGCTAATGTTGAACCTAAAAAAGTTGAAAAACTAATAAAAGAAAAAACCGCCGAAGAATTAGAAGCGGCGAGCGAAAAAGAGGCCTTACTAGAAATTGGTAAGACTTGGTTAAATGAAAATATTCCGACTATTTTATTTACTAAAGAATACTATACTAAGGGCGAAAGAAAAGCCGCTGTTGGCGCAATTAAAGATGGCCTTGATGAATATTTAACCGCTCAAGGATTAAGCGGTGAAAAACGTGGCTTTATCGCTAAAAAATTAGTTGAAGAAATGATTGACGCTGAAGTTACTCGCGCAATTGTTGAAGATAAAAAACGTGTTGATGGTCGCGGACTAGAAGAAATTCGAACATTGTTAGCTGAGGTCGCAATTTTGCCTCGCGATCATGGAACTTCCCTATTCTCTCGCGGTGAAACTCAAGTTATGTCGATTGTAACTTTAGGCGCTCCGGGAATGGAACAATCTCTTGAAGGGATGGAAGGCCAAAGTAAAAAAAGATACATGCATCATTATAATTTTCCACCATATTCAGTTGGCGAAGCATCACCGCTGCGAGGAACCGGCCGACGTGAAGTTGGACATGGCGCACTCGCTGAAAAAGCTTTACTTCCAGTTGTTCCCAATCGTGAAGACTTTCCTTATACCGTTCGTGTTGTTAGTGAAACCTTGGGTTCTAATGGCTCCTCATCAATGGCTTCTACTTGTGCTTCAACTTTAGCTTTAATGGATGCTGGTGTACCGATTAAAAGACCGGTGGTTGGCATCGCGATGGGACTTGCTTCTAATCATGATATGAGCAAATGGGAAGTCTTAACCGATATTCAAGATTTAGAAGATGGTGAAGGTGGAATGGATTTCAAGATTACTGGAACCGAACTTGGTTTAACCGCAATTCAGCTTGATACTAAAACTGATGGATTAACGGATGCAATAATTACCAAGACCTTATCTCAAGGACGTAAAGCTTTAAATGAAATTTTAGAAGTTATTAAAACTGCGATTCCTGCTCCTAGAGAAGAGATGTCAAAATATGCACCAAGAATTATTAGCTTTAATGTTGATCCAGAAAAGATCGGCGCTATCATTGGCCCCGGCGGAAAAATTATTAATCGCATTATCGATGAGACCGGTGTTAGTATCGATATTGAAGATACTGGTTTAGTAATGATTTGCGGAACTGATGTTGAAAAAGTTAATGAAGCAGTAAGACAAGTTAAAGAAATCGTTCATGTTTTTGAAGCTGGTGAAATAATGAAAGGCAAAGTCGTTAGAATATTAGACTTCGGCGCTTTCATCGCGTTAAACGCTAACCAGGATGGTATGGCTCACGTTAGTGAACTAGCTCCTTACCGTGTTGATAAGCCAAGTGATATCTTAAATATTGGCGATGAAGTTACTGTAAAAATAAAAGAGATAGATGACCAAGGTAGAGTAAATCTAACTTTAAAAGGCTTAGAAGAAAACTCACATCTTTGGAAAGATGAAAAAGGTAAATCAAATGGGCTATCATCAGCTAGCGGTGCTAGACCTAGTCGATTTGGTTCTAATGGAGGTGGAGATAGAGGCGGAGCTAGAAGACCTGGCGGATTTAGCCCAAGAAGCTAAATCAGCAAAACCGAGCTTGACCAAAATCAGCTCAGCCAAACCTAGCTTGGCCATTGACTTTTACTCATAATTAAGTTAATCTAACACAATATAAAATAATACAGAAAAACACTATGTTAGCGATAAAATTATCCAAAACAGGAAAAACAAACAAAAAAATGTTCCGTTTAGTAATCTCGGAAAAAGGCCGTGATCCATATGGTGATGTTTTAGAAATCTTGGGTTCTTATAATCCTCATTCTAAAGAATTAGTTGCTAAAACCGACCGCGTAAATTACTGGATTAGCAAAGGTGCCCAAATGACAGCGACCGTTAACAATCTACTTGTTGAAAAAAAGATTATTGAAGGCAAAAAAGTAACCGCTTCCAAGGCTGGTGAAAAGAGTGAAAAGCGCGTTGCTCAAGTAAAAGCTAAAGTTGATAAGAAGAAGGCGGCCGAAACTGTTGCTAAAGCTCCAGTTGAGGAACCAAAAGTAGAAGCGGTAGCAGAAGAGGTTGAAATTGTAGCTGAAGAAGCTGCACCGGAAACAGAAACCCAAGCTTAATTAGCAAATTGACAAATAGCTAAGCAGTGCTAAAATACTAGCATAAGACTATTATACTTTCAGTTAATAGTTATTTAATAAATTTCTTTTCTCTTTGAATAAATTCATTTATTCCCAGAAAAAGATTAACCAAAATTATGGAAGAGCAAGACAAGAAGTTTCTTGAGATCATCGTGAAACAAATCGTTGGTAATCCAAACGATGTAGTCGTAGACAGGACGATTGATGAAAGAGGAGTTCTATTGACCCTTAAGATCAATCCCGCTGACATGGGTTATGTTATCGGCCGCAAGGGACAAACCGCGCAGGCAATCCGCACCTTATTAAAAATTGTTGGTGCTAAAAATAACTCTCGTGTTAACTTAAAGATCTATGATCCAGAGGGTGGTAATCATCGCTCAAACATGAGCAATGAAAACCATGTAAATCGTGATGAAATAGATACTTCAGCAATTGACGATTTAAAAATCTAAATTGAACAAATAAAATAAACAAAAAGGCCCGTGTCAAAACGCGGCTTTTTTGTTATAATAAGAGCATATGAAATTACAAATTATTACAATCTTCCCAGATATCTTCTCCTCTTATTTTGGTGAAAGTATATTAAAGCGGGCGCAAGAAAAAAAAGTTATTGAAATAAAAACCCATAACTTACGCAACTGGACAAGTGATAATCATCGAACGGTTGATGATGCCCCCTATGGCGGCGGAGCGGGAATGCTCATGAAGATAGAGCCGTTATACAAAGCCTTGAAAGATATCAATAAAAAATCCAATAAGATTAAGGCAGCTAAGCGCAAAATTATTTTACTATCTGCATCTGGTAAAAAATGGAATCAAAAAATGGCTCAGAAGTACTCCAAGCTTGAAGAAATAGTTTTTGTTTGCGGAAGATATGAGGGGGTTGATGCGAGAATTAAAAAATTTATTGATGAAGAAATTTCTATCGGCGAATATGTTCTAACCGGTGGCGAATTACCAGCAATGGTAATGATAGATTCTATTACGCGTTTGTTACCTGGCGTACTCGGAAATAAAGCGAGTGTAATTGAAGAATCTCATTCTGAAGAAGGTTTAGCTGAATATCCGCAATACACTAGACCGGAAATATTTATCGCGGACGGGAAAAAATATCCAACGCCAAAAATATTATTATCTGGTGATCATAAAAAGATAGCGGAGTGGCGGAAGAAACAGCAAAAGAAGATTAAATAAAAAAGGCCGGAGTAATCCGGTTTTTGATTTTGTAAAGAAGGCGCTCACATAAACACGGGAGCCTTTTTTATTGAGGGCCAGGAACTAACACACTGTTTTTTGCCATTTTTCAAAAATCGGACAACTGAGAAAAATAACTATAAAATAATAATAAAAACGAGCTTATAATTTCAGTTGTCCGATTTTCAGAAAACCTCAAAAATGTTATGCTTTCACCCAGTGCCATTAAACCACTTTCCAGCCATCTTCAGTTTCCTCTAAACTCCCATCAATAGAAAATCCAGCCGCTCGTTTATGTCCACCGCCGCCGAAATTTTTAGCAATTAAAGAAACATCAACTTCGTTATAATTAGTTCTTAGACTTCCCTTCACGCGACCATCGTCTTCTCTTAAAAGTAAGGCGACTTCAACGCCCGATAAGTAGCTCATAAACGAAACAATGTCACCAAAAATATCTGTCATTTTAATTCGTTCTTCCGGAGTTAATAATTCAGTTAAATCTTTTTTTAAGAGAGCTGAGGAAATTAAACCGGTCTCATGATTAAACTTAATATTATTAAAAACTTTACCCCAAATTTTTAAGGCCGCTAAACTTCCTATGCCTCTTAGTTGGCTGCTTATCTTTACCAAAGAAGCACCCTTTAATAATAAATAAGACGAAGCGGCTAAAGCATCAAAAGAGGAGTTGGCATGTAAAAAATTACCGGTATCAGAAATCAGCCCCGTTAAAATACAATCAGCAATCGTTTTATTAATGGTAAAATCATTAACTCTTAAAAAATCATAAACTATTTCTGTGGTTGAAGCCTTACTTTGCATGCGAATTTCCAAATCCGCAAAATTGTCTTGAGATTCATGATGATCAAACTCAATAATATAAGGTCTTTTAGGCTCAGTTAAATTTCGAGCCTTTAAAGCGGCGCGTAATTCTGGCTCTAAACCCGTTCTAGAAATGGAACCACAATCTAGAATTAAGATAACTGAAAAGCCATCCAAATTTTCTGGTTTATGATTACTGATATCCTCTTCATGAGGAATAAAGCTATAAGCTGAATCGATTTTTTTCTCAGCGTAAGCGATATTTTTAATTCCTAAGATAGCTAGCATTTCTAACATCGCCCCTAGTGAAGCTAAGGCATCTGGATCAGGCGCGGTATGGCTTACAAGCAAAATGTTATCGGCTAAACTTATCTTTTGAAAAGCTAATTTTAATTTATCATTCAATTCCATAACCAAATATTCTATTATAATATAACAAAAAAGTCCAGCCTTAGCCGAACTTCTATAACTCTCAAAAATCGTTATTTAATCAGAATATTCTTCACTATTTGCCCTCTTAATCAATTCTTCAATCTTACTCGCCTCTCTTTCGGTTGCATCAAACTCCCAAATTAACTTAGGTAATTTTCTTAATTTAATTCTCTGCGTTAATTTAGCGGCCAATTCTCTAGTTGATGAACTAAGTTTGCGCATCGCTGAGCCAGCTAATTTATCCGGTAAAACAGAAAAACCAATATGAGCCTGTTTTAAATCAGACGAGCAGTTAACATAAGTAATCGTGATCAGTGCGCCCTCAACTCCAACCTCGCGATTAATAGCTAAGGCTAATTCTTCTAAAATCAATTCATTTATTCTTTCAAGTTTTGCCATATTAGATAGTTCCTACAATTCTTTCTTCAATATAATTAACTAAAATATCGCCGACTTCAACTAAAGGCTTTCCTTCATAACGTAAGCCCGCTTCCTGATCCTTTTCGACCATATTTACATCTTGTTTCCCAGATTGCAGTCTTGTAAGTTTACCGGTAACAATAAAATTATCACCTCGATAAACTTCTATCATGCTGCTATTTCTAAGTTCGCCGTCTAAAACTTTTCCACCAACAATTTGACTATCATTTTCTGTTCTAAAAATTGCTAATACTTTTAAGCGACCTAAATCAACACGATTAATTTCTGGCTTAGCTAAAAGCTGCATCTCATCTTTAACGTATTTAATCAAATCATAAATAATGGTATAGACCTTAACGGTAACTTGTTTTTCTCTAACCAAATTTTCAATTGCTGGTGACATGCGGACATTGAAGCCCAAAATCTTCGCGCCAGAATCTTCCGCCCGTTTTACATCACCCTCGGTTATATAACCAAGGCCTTTTGAAATGATTTTTACCTTAACTTTTTCACCATTTAACTTTAATAATGACTCTTCAATTGCTTCAGCGGAACCTAAGAAATCAGTTTTAATTAGAACATTTACTTTTGGCGTTTTATCCTCAGGATTATCTTCAGTTGGAGCTAAAACATTTTCATTATGACCAGAACTAGATTTTATTTTTTTAATTTTAACTTTCTCGCCTTCGCCAACATTCAAAATATCGCCAACCGCCGGAGAAATTTTTAAACCTAAAATTTTAACTGGGGTTGATGGCCCGGCCTCAAGGACTTCTTCGCCTTTGTAGTTTTTTAAGGCCTTAACTTTTCCATAAACAACCTCGTTAAAACAAAGCTGATCGCCAACATGCAAAGTTCCGTTTTGAACTAAAATAGTTGCGAGCGGTCCGGCTGTTTTATCAACATTTGATTCGACTACTGTTCCGGCAGCTAAGGCATCTGGGTTAGCTTTTAAATTTGAGGATTCAGTCGCAGAAACTAATAAGACCATATCAAGCAATTCTTCAATTCCAATTCCGTCCTTAGCAGAGATAGGAACACAAATAGTTTTTCCGCCCCAATCTTCCGGAGTAATATTTAATCTAGTTGATAATTCTTGTTTTGTTTTATTAACATCGGCCGCTGGTTTATCAATTTTATTAATAGCAACAATATAAGGAATCTTAGCGGCTTCAATAATTCTAAATGCTTCAACAGTCTGCGGTTTAACGCCATCATCAGCGGCAACAACCAAAATCGCAATATCAGCTACTTTAGCACCACGACTACGCATAGCGGTAAAGGCTTCATGTCCGGGAGTATCAATGAAGGTTATCGCTTGGCCCTTACGATTAACTTGGTAAGCCCCAATATGTTGAGTAATCCCGCCCGCCTCTCCAGCAACAACATCAGTTTGGCGGATAGAGTCTAGTAATTTAGTTTTTCCATGATCGACATGACCCATAACAACGATAACCGGCGCTCTTTCTTGCATATCAGCTTTATCTTCTCTTGCTAAAATAGCTTCCAATTTTTTATCCTCCTTGTCTTCATCTTCTACTTTAGATTCAGCTAATTGAACATCTAAATTCAAATTTTCACCAATAATCGCGGCGGTATCAAAATCAATTTTTTCATTAATTGAAGTAAAAACACCATTTTTCATGAGTTCTGCTAAAACACGGTTAATCGGAATTCCGGCAAGTTCGGCATAAGCACGGACAGCTAAAACGTTAGGTACAAAAATAGTCTTTCTTTCCTTAGGAAGAACCTCATCTTGCTTTTTAATCGCGGCCGCCATCTTTTTTTGCTCCCACTCGCGACGCAAAAAAGGCCAATCTTTAATGATTTTCTTAGCCGTATTGTTATCGACTTTGATTGCTTTTTGACCAATAGCAAATCCAAGTTCTGGTAGCATGTCGCGCAGTTCTTGAGGACTAATCCTTAAAATTCTGGCTAATTCTGTAATATTCATGTGTATTTTATAGCAAAAATTAATTAAAATAAGTGAAATATGGCTCATCTATTTTTTAATATTACTTTAATTTTGCGCTTAAGTCAACCTAAAAATAGAGATTATCTAAAGAATTGAGCCTGTTTTTAGCTTTACAAACCAAGAAAGACGTGCTAAAGTAAGCTCAGATAAATTAATAATCTGTTATTTGGAAATGTTAGAGGTAGCAACCGCAGAATACGGTCAGAAACTTTATTTTTGAAGATAAAACATCTATGTCTCACCGAATTATTTCTCTGAAATTAGTAAAAAAATTAAACAATTCAATAAAAAATCTTCTCAAGTAACGCTTTTAAAAGCGATGGTTTTTGTTAAAAAATTAATATTTTTTAAACCGCCTCAACTCTCCAATTACAGCCAAATCATATGGAATTTTTAAACTATGCCCTGTATTTAGCTCTGGCTGCTGGCGGTTTTTTGGTTGGCTATATCTTTTTCAAAAAATCAGCTGAAGCTAAAGCTAATAGCGCTGGAGAAAAAGCTGATAAAATCATTAACGAAGCAAAAACTAAAGAAAGAGAGTTGCTTCTTAAAGCCCAAGATAAAGCGCTTAAAATTGTCGAGGAATCGAAACAAGAAGAAACTAAGCGCCGCAATGAAATTCATCAATTACAGAATCGCTTAGAACAAAGGGAAAGTTCTTTCTCACAAAAGTTGTTAGACTTACAAGAAAAACAACAAAAACTTTTTGATAAAGTAAGCGAAGTCCAAGAAATAAAAGAAAAAATTAAAGGAATTCAAGACCAACAAGTCGCTAAATTGGAAGAAATTTCCGGCTTAAAAAAAGAGGAAGCTAAGGATATCCTATTAAAAGCCGAGGAGGTAAAATGCGCCGAAGATTTAATGGTTAGAATTAAGAAATTAGAACAAGATAGTGAAGATACAATTAACGACAAGGCTAAGGATATGATGGCCTTAGCGATGCAAAGAATGGTTTCTTCTTATACTGTTGAACTCACAACTACCACCATTGATTTACCAAATGACGAAATGAAAGGGAGAATCATCGGTCGCGAAGGAAGAAACATCAAAGCAATTGAAAACATGACTGGCGTAGAAATTATCGTTGATGATACTCCAAATGCAATTACTGTTTCCGGCTTTTCTTTAATTAGACGCCATATCGCAAAAAAGACTTTAGACTATTTAATAAAAGACGGTCGTATTCATCCAACTAAAATTGAAGAAGCGGTTGAAAATGCAAAAAAGGATATTGCGCTTGATATTAAAAAGGCGGGCGAAGAAGCAATGTATGAAGTTGGAGTAACAGGATTTGATCCTAAGTTAGTGGCAATTTTAGGTCGTCTAAAATATAGAACCAGTTACGGTCAAAATGCTTTACGTCATTCTATTGAAGTCGCGCATCTTTGCGCAATGCTTGCCGAAGAATTAGGAGCTGATGTTACTCTCGCTAAAAAAGGCGGATTGTTACACGATATTGGAAAAGCGGTTGATAACGAAGTTCAGGGAAATCATACGGAAATTGGCCGTGATATTGCTAAGAAATTTAATTTACCAGCGGAATTAATTGCTCCAATTGAAACTCATCATGAAGACCACCCAGCGACTCTTATCTCGGTAATTGTTAAAGTCGCTGATGCAATTTCATCTGCTCGTCCAGGGGCTCGTCGCGATAGTTTCGAAAACTATTTACAACGATTAGAGGAACTAGAAAAGATTGCTTTAACCTTTGAAGGGGTAGAGAAAGTTTTTGCTATTCAAGCTGGTCGCGAAGTAAGAGTCTTTGTTCAACCAGAAGCAGTAAATGATTTAGCCGCACATAATTTGGCTAGGGATATTGCAAAAAAGATAGAAAATGAGTTAAAATACCCAGGGGAGATAAAAGTTAATGTTATTCGCGAAATGAGAGTCACTGAATATGCTAGATAGCTTGATTTAACTAAAATAAAAAGCTAATATCATAATCATATGAACAAAGCACAACTCATCGACAAAATTTATCATGATGTCGAAGGTCTGAATAAAAAACAGGCCGAAAAAATGATTGATGTCTTTACCGACACAGTCATTGAGGAATTAAAAGCTAACCACGAAGTAACCATCGCCGGCTTCGGAACTTTCTTGGCCCGCGTTCGTTATGCTCGAGGTGGAGTTAATCCTCAAAAGCCAAACGAAAGGATAACCATCCCGGAAGTTAAAGTCGCTAAATTCAAAACTGGTTATCATTTAAAACAAGCTTTAAAAGGTAAAAGATAAAAACACGCTCTTAAGCAAGAAGCCCTATTCTATTATCTGGGGGCGTGTTATTTGCGCTCGTAGCTCAACTGGATAGAGTACTTGGCTTCGGACCAAGGGGTTGCAGGTTCAAATCCTGCCGGGCGCACACACCGGATTGTTTCGGTATTAGGCTGGGTAGCTCAGCTGGTTAGAGCGTAGCACTCATAACGCTAAGGTCGCGGGTTCGATTCCCGCCCCCGCCACAAAATATTTGACAATATTTTTTTAATGTTTACAATGTTAGATGTCGGCTGTAAGCCGTAAAGCGCTGTTAGCTCAGTTGGTAGAGCAGCTCCCTCTTAAGGAGACGGTCGCTGGTTCGAATCCAGCACGGCGCACAAAAAAACGGCTTTAAAAGCCTGTTTTAATTTTGTATCAGTTTTATATGCTTAATTTTATTATCTTCGGCACTCCTGGCGCCGGCAAAGGAACTCAAGCTGAACTCATTGCTAAAGAGTATGGCCTTTTTCATTTATCTACCGGTCAAGCTTTACGCCAAGAGTTAGAGAGCGGTGAACTGGGAAGCGAAATAAAACAATATGTCGATCAAGGTATTTTAGTACCGTACGAACTAATTGTGAAAATGGTAAATAAGGCCATCGCTAAAAATATCAACTGCCCTGGATTTATTTTTGACGGCTACCCAAGAAGTCTTAGCCAAGCTGAAGCTCTGCAGAATTTTTTTGAAGAGAACGATTTACATTTAGACGCAGTAATAAATTTAGAAATAGGCGAAGAAGAAGCTAAAAAAAGAATAATCCTTCGAGGAAAAACTTCCGGAAGATCTGATGATAATCCAGAAACAATTTCTACTCGCTTTCATACCTATCACGAGCAAACAAAACCATTGCTTGATTATTACCAAGCGAGCAAAAAAATTATTAACATTGATGGCGAACCCGATATAGAGGCGGTCGCTAAAAATATAGATCAAGAAATTGAACATATCAAAAAACCGCTCCAATAAGAAGCGGTTTCTTATTTTAGTTTTTAACTCAAACTATTCAGCTTCTTTAGTAGTTACGGCTTCCTTAGAATTATTATCTTTATTAGCTTCAATTTCTTTACTATTAACTTCAACGATAATTGCTTTGCGAATTGCGGCTAAAAGTTTCTTATCATCTTTGATAGTTTTTTTAGCGATTTCTCTGCCAACACCGAGTTTAACGTCGCCAAAAGAATAAGAATTACCATTCTTTTTAACGACATCATATTCAACTCCTAAATCTACTAAATCACCGGCCACAGAAATCCCTTCATTATACATAATATCAAACTCGCAGGTTTTAAAAGGCGCGGCAACTTTATTCTTAACAATTTTTACCTTAACACGGTTACCAATAATCTTTTCGCCCTGTTTAATCTGGGCCGCTCGTCTTACTTCAACGCGAACAGAACAATAAAATTTCAAAGCATTGCCTCCTGTAGTAGTTTCTGGGCTCCCAAAGAAAACCCCAATCTTATTTCTAATCTGATTAATAAAAATAACTACGGTTTTTGTCTTACCAATAATTGCTGTTAATTTTCTTAACGCTTGGCTCATTAAACGAGCTTGTAGGCCCATATGTTGGTCGCCCATATCACCTTCGATTTCTTTCTGAGGGACTAAAGCGGCCACGGAATCGACCACAATTACATCAACCGCATTAGAGCGAACTAAAGTCTCCACAATTTCTAAGGCTTGTTCGCCGCTATCTGGCTGAGACAATAACATTTCTTTAATATTCACTCCAATTTTAGCAGCATAATCAGGATCAAGTGCATGTTCAGCATCAACAAAAGCGGCAATACCGCCAAGTTTTTGCACTTCAGCGACGATATGTTGTGCTAAAGTAGTTTTACCAGATGATTCAGGACCAAAAATTTCAATTACCCGTCCCCGAGGAACACCGCCGATACCAAAGGCCATATCTAAAGATAAACAACCGGTTGAGATAGCATCAACATTTGTTTTTCTAACATCACCCAGCTTCATAATCGAGCCTTCACCAAATTTATCTTTAATTTGTTGAATAGCGCTTAAAGCGGCTTCATGTTTTTTATCTTGATTCACGATTGCGACGCCGTCTAGAACGGCTTTTTTAGCTTTTTCTGCTTTAGCCATAAATTTATATGATGATTTAATTAATTGATTTATTATCGCTATTTATTATAACTCCGAGCGCCTAAAATAACTTTAAAAACATTTTAAACAAATAATAAACTTGCTCTAGTCTATTCTAGTTCAAAAAGTTTTTTGAAAAATAATTTCTTCATTATTTTGCAAAGTAAGTTGCCAGCCATCGGTAGTTTTTTCAATTTGAATATATTCTTTAATTTTATCTAAAAACTCATTTTTTTCTTCCGGGCTAATAAGGGCTCCTTGAGAATTAAGATTTTCTCCAATATTGATTGCGGTCGGGGCAGCTAGTAACAGCTCTACCTTTTGAATAATTACTCCGGCTGTTTTATAAAGCGCACCTTCTTTAAGAGCATTAGTTTTTTCTTGACTTCCACTAAACTGAACTGCGGCGACCACCGCCAAAACTAAAAAAGCTACTACCGATACTAGAGCATAAGCTGCATGACGCATTTTCCCCATACAATTTAAAAAAATAATTAACCAAGTAAGCCTTCGGCTATTTTTAATTCTTCAAGACTATTGATTCCCATCGCTTCTCGCGCTTCAATTTCAATTGTTCCAACTTTATAACCTTCCTGAAAAGCAATTTTAACCATATCGGTTAAATAAAATTCTTGCGCCTTATTATCATCTTTTAATTTATCAATGTTTTCAAATAACCATTTCTTATTAAAACACATAAACCCAGGATTAACTTCAGTAATTAATTTCTGTTCATCATTTGTATCTTTTAATTCTACTATTCCTTCGACTAAACCATCATCTCCTCTCACAATACGACCCCAATGATAAAAATTGTGATGCCAACCTTCAAAATCTGGTAAAACAGCTGGCATAATTGTTAAGGCATCATGTTTTAGAGTCGCAAATTTTTTAATTGATTCTGATGTTAAAAATGGATGATCGCCATAGAGAACGATGATATTATCTGTTTCTGATTTTATATAATTTTTTGTACAAGCGACCGCATGGCCAGTCCCCAGTATTTTTTCTTGAAAAATATAATCTAAATTATATTCTTCTAGAGCTTTATTAATTATCTCTTTATTATCAGGCGAAACAACTATAATCGGTCTTACATCTATGCCAGATGCAACTACCGAATCCATCAAATAACTTATCATCGGCCTACCATTAAGTGGAACTAGCACCTTTGGCAATTCCGAATTCATTCTTGTTCCCTTGCCGGCGGCTAAAATTACAATCTGAGTCATAACTCAACAAAATTTAAAAAATAAGAGAAACTTTTAGCAAATTTCTCTTATATTTTAGCATTTTTATAGATTTCAAGCAATAAATTATCAGCGACAAAATTTATTTAATATAAGCTAAAATTTTAGCCTTGAGTTCATCTACTTTCGTTTTTGCTTCGGTTTCTGTTTTTGCTTCGGCATAAATTCTCATAATCGGCTCCGTATTAGAAGCCCGAAGATGCGCCCAAGAATCAACCCAATCAATTTTTACGCCATCAATATCAGTAATTTTTTCATGAGCATATTCTAATTTTATTTTTTCTAAAATCGTCGGAAGCGGAGTACCAGGCGCTAATTCAATTTTATCTTTAACCATAAAATATTCTGGTAGAGTCTTTCTTAATTCGGAAACTTTTTTTCCTGACTTGGCGAGCATAGTTAGGAATAAAGCAATCCCCACTAAAGCATCGCGGCCATAATGAAGCTCCGGAAAAATTACCCCACCATTTCCCTCGCCGCCGATAACGGATTTAGTTTTTTTCATTTTAGTAACAACGTTTACTTCGCCAACGGCGGCTGCTTCATAAGTTCCGCCATGTTTTTCGGTTATATCTTTTAAAGCGCGGGATGAGGAAAGATTGGAAACAGTAGCTTTAGAGTATGTTCCAGGATGCAAAGCATCGAGCGTGTTAAAATTTTCTAAAATATAATCAGCAATCGCTACTAAAGTATATTCCTCGCCGAACATCTCGCCGTTTTCATCAATAAAAGCAAGACGATCAACATCAGGATCAACGACTATTCCTAAATCCGCCTTTTCTCTTTTTACAACTTCCATTATTTCGGTTAAATTTTCTCTCAGCGGTTCCGGTTTATGAGCAAACTTTCCGTCTGGTAAACAATTAAGAAAAACTTCTTTCGTTAAATGAAATGCTTCTAAAAGATGGGGGACTGCTTTCCCGCCAATTGAATTTATACCATCAATTACTATTTTAAAATCTCTAGCTTTAATTGCTTCAGCGTCTATTAAAGGCAGGGCGATAATTTTATTAATATGATCCCATTCTAAATATGGTTGAAAAATGTATAATCCAATATTATCTTCGGTAACATAATTTAAATTTTCTTGTTCAGCTAAAGCTAAAATTTCTGCGCCTTCGTTAGCTGATAAAAATTCACCATTTCCGCCTAGAAGCTTGAGGGCGTTCCAACCCTGCGGATTATGCGAAGCAGTAATAATTATCCCACCTTGCGCCCCTTGAGAGACGACAGCCATCTCGACAGTCGGCGTTGAGGCCATGCCTAAATCAATAATATTTATTCCTTGGCTAAGTAATGTGCCAATCACTAAATTTTTAACCATCTCTCCGGAAATTCGAGAATCACGACCGATTACTATTTTCGGTTTGATACCTGAGTTTTGGTTAATAATAAACGAGCCGAAAGCAGCGCTAAATTTTGTAATTTCAAAAGGAGTTAAATTATTACCAGGCTCACCGCCAATAGTCCCGCGAATTCCTGAAATTGATTTGATAAGAGACATAAAAATTATTCTATATTAATTCTATCGTGAGATATAGTTTTACCTATTCCTGAAGGAGAGGCAATATTAACACCAATAGATAAACTTGGTAGCACTTCATTGGTATCAAGACAATAAGTTAAAGTATAATCTTGTGGACTAATAAACGCATACTTATATTGATAGTTATCCATACAAGCCGCAGTTGTTCCTTTTATACCTTGAGGCGACATCATCATATAAGTATTAGAACCACTAGCAATGGGTAAGCCTTCTGTTACTTTTTCAGGATATTGCCCGGCATCATTATAATACATTTCTACGGCGGTTTGAATTTGTTTAACATCGGCGATTGTTCTTACATCTCTACTATTTTTAACTTGTTTAGAGTCTCCATAAAGATATTCTGCGACGCCAATTTGGCATTCCTCAAATACATCAGGATAGTCTATCTTTATAGCTTCACATGGTTGACTATCTCCTTTTTTTAAAATAATCATCACAATACAAGAAGCCTTTGTTTTTTGGTCAATTATTTTTTGGCAAATAGAATCATCAAGTTTTTCAATGCCAAGATTATAATAACACGAGCCTTGCGATGATTCAGACAAACTAGAACAATCTTCAGTAATTAACAATTTCTGACCAGCACCAACCGGATTGTATCCATTCTTAATTTCGTCACCATCGCTAAAACCGTCTCGATCAGAATCGTTATTAAGACGATTGGTTTTATAAGCTAACTCCTGCAAATCGGTTAAGCCATCTCTGTCAGAATCTAAAGTTAAATCAAAAACATTGTCCGCAGTAGTAGCAGTAGTAGTTGCAGATGTTGTTGCCTGATTTTGTATCTCAGTGGTAGTTGTTGCATTATTACTTTCTGGAACCAAGCTATCTTCTGATACAGGAACACGTTCGCTATTTCTGAGACTTATAGAACAACCGCTTAAAATAAGCATTAAAAATAAAACAAGCAGTGGTCGCAAAACTTTTTTAGACATAAGTTTAAATTAAAATATTTTATACTATTTCTTTGATTTTTATAATATCATCAATTAAAAAATCGGGATTGGATTGAACTAAAACATTTTTATGCTGAAAACCCCAAGAAATACCAATCGTTTTTAGGCCGGCATATTTCCCCGCTTCGACATCTCCCGCTGTATCACCAACATAAAAAGTTTTTTCTTTATCAAGTTCAAATTCTTGAATTAATGAAATAAGCGTTTCTTTTTTATCATGCACACCACCAATAACTTTTGTAAATAAGTTTACTAAATTAGATTTTTCTACTTCCATCATTAATTGTGAAACATTGTCGGAACTAAGAATTATTATTTTGTAGTTTTGTGCGTGGAGATACCTAATAATCATATCAACACCATGATACAACTCCGGAGCAGCAATTTGAGACATAAACTCTCCGTATAACTTATGATGTTCTTCTTGAGTTTGTTGGGGAATATATTTATTCCAGAACTTCATATAAGGCGTATCAAAATTCAACTGAATTTCTGCACTGGAAATTGGTTCTAAATTGTATTTTTGAAACATCAAAGTACAAACTTGAACAAAACAATGGAAATTGTCGTTTAGAACTCCTGACCAATCAAAAATAAACGCTTTAGAAATATTAGACATAATTTATGAATGTTATATCTTGAGAAAACCTAATATAATCATCTTACTAGACTAGAGATAATTTATCAATTATTTGACTATTTAAAACCAGCGTGGGAAAATTAAAGTAGAAGATAAAAAAGTAGCGGATGGAGGCCGCGTAACTAATGAAAAAAAACGTAATTTTGCTCTCAGAATTAAGCTTCATTGCTTGTTTGGCTCATGCCAACATCAAAATGTTTTTCTTGGGCAAGTATCTCGTAAGAGTTAGTTTTGTCCCCGAATCTGCGCTTGACGAGGCCGCAGTGTTGGCAGCTAAAAAACACGATTTAGTAATCGTCATTGGTTACAAAAAGTTCTTTTCTAAAGAGACACTCGCCGCTTGTAACGGTAAGCTACTATTGCTCTCTCATCAACAAGATGAACAAGGTGGAAAATTTATTATCCATCTTTTTGAACAAACATTCAAACCAAAAGCAATCAACTTGATAAACAACATCAGAAATATTGCTAATGCTGAAATAGGGCAATCGCTCTATCTGGACATCGGCGATATTAAAAAAGCGAAAATAAAATCAAAAGTAGATGAATTTTTAGCTTTAAGACATCGTTATCTTCAGGCTTTAACGGTCGTGGAAAGTTTCTACGGAATTGAAGAAAATATTAGATTTCATAGAAATTTTCTCTTGGAGCTTATTGGTGAAGAAGAGAATGAATATTGGATAGATGAAATGATTCAAATCCATACTCTCCCCAAAGAAGAAACTCCAACTGTCATGTTCCCTCTCAAATTTATGCGCAACTAAAAAAGGGGCCTTTACAGTCCCTTTTAAATTTGCCTAAGTATAAATTTTAGCAATAAACTAAATTTCTCAATTAAAAAACACCATTGTTCTGGCGGCGACCTACTTTCCCAGGGCTCAGGCCCAAGTATCATCAGCGCTGTTGGGCTTAACTGCTGAGTTCGAGAAGGGATCAGGTGTGACCCCAACGCTTTAACCACCAGAACAATGGTGTCTTTTATATATCAAACATGTTTCCATGTTAAAAACCATTGTACATTATTATTGTTAGAACAAGAATCAAAAATACTTAAAAATAAAAGTGTGGGAAAATCAAATGACATATTAGTACCGCTCCGCTGAATCCATTACTGGACTTACACGTACGGCCTATTAAGGTTATATTCTCTAACCAGTCTATGAAACCTAATCTTGAGGACAGCTTCGCGCTTAGATGCTTTCAGCGCTTATCTTAACCGAAGGTAGCTACCCAGCGATGCCCCTGATGGAACAGCTGGTACACTAGAGCTTCGTCCTTCCCGGTCCTCTCGTACTAAGGAAGGGCCCTCTCAAGTTTCC
>Ga0172379_10002956_pt1 | contig 28365 bp, 34 predicted proteins | sample GrowelOW334metaG_FD_119756 | JGI IMG/M metagenome (GOLD analysis project Ga0172379, IMG submission 119756) | Groundwater microbial communities from an aquifer near a municipal landfill in Southern Ontario, Canada - Groundwater well OW334 metaG | ecosystem: Environmental > Aquatic > Deep...
CACATCGGAAAAATCCATCTTTTCGATCTCTTCCACACGAATGCTCACGATATACCTCCATCCATCAGTGATAATCCACGATCTCCACGTCCCAGGCGTTGCTGTCGCGCCATACGAAGCAAATCCGCCACTGATCATTGATGCGCATGCTCCATTGGCCGTTCCGATAGAATGACGGCATATGGGATTGTTGGCGCAATGTTCAGTGGAAGTGATGATTCCTTATCAACCTTTGAGGACAGATGGTACTGGTATTGTTGGGATAATATTGATATTTATGAAAGCTCTTTTGGTGGGGGAAACTCTGTGCTCGCTCAAAGAAAAAGGTTTAAGAAAGTAAAACCTGGCGATAGAATAGCTGTAAAGAAGAGCCTGATAGGCGATGGAATTATTGCTGTTAGGGCAATAGGAATTGTTAAGGATGTAGATTTGTCTGAATGGCGCTTCTATGTTGATTGGATTCTGAAAGAGAAGGATATTGGACAGCGTCAATACATGGCCCGTACTCTGCTGAAGATCGTCACATAAAAGATATATTTATTTTATAAAATAAATAAACCAAAGCCGCACCTGAAAACCAAGGTTTTCTGAACACTTCGTTTCTAGACACTTTCGGGGCCTTTTTCGGCCCTGAATCTGTCCATCAACCCGTCCATGTTTCAATGTTCGCTTAACATCTCTGGATGGGTGCTCTCTCGTTGGTGCCGAACAGCTACGATCAATGCAGTTTCCCCGTCATAACGATACAGAGCCACATACCCGCTTCCACCAAAACCAATCAGCCACTCCCGGTATTCGGGTTCCATGCTTTCCGCCGGACGCCCCGCCTCTGGATGTGCCGCTAGTATTTTCACTCCGGCCCGGATGGTTTTGACCGCACGTTGCGCAGCATCTTTGTTCCGATCCGCCAGAAATCGGTACAGCCGCTGCACATCCAGCAGCGCCGGTGGGGACCAGATCAGACGTGGCAATGGGGAGGCTCCACGTCTTCACCGGCTTCCAAGCGCGCCATCCAGGTATCGGCCTCTTCCTGCGTGACATGCAGCCCCGTGTCCTGATAGGCCTCCCAGGCCTGAATACCTTCCTGCCGCAACGCTTCCTGCTGCTCTTCCCTCTCCACAAACTGGCGGATCGCTTCTTTCATGAGCCAGTGCATAGAACGATGACGGGCGTCGCCCAGACGCTGGATACGCGCCTTCATTTCGAGATCTATCTTAACCGCCATGGGTACGGTAGGGGGGACGGATGTGGACATGATCAAGCTCTCCGAGGTATTCATTAGTATTAGTATATTATACCTATTCAACCATCATGAAAATCCACCTGGGTGGGATTTGATCCGGTCTTTCCTCACAAACCACCGTTTTCGAGAGTCTTCAGATGGCGGTGATTGTTTCACAGCAAATCAAAGGGTTGCAATTCTCGAAAACCATTCTCAAAAGACTGCTAAGGTTTGCAGCCATGGTGACGAGTTTCGAGAACATGATGGTCAGTCCGCTGGACGACTGCTCCCGCTGCGTTGCTGTCGCTCGCAGTCGCAGGGCAAAGGACAGTAATGAGTCGAGAGTTCGCACTCCTCAAAGCAGAAAGCAGTCGATCGGAAAATCCAAATTCTCTCTGCCATGCTGTGCTCCAACCGGTTTTTGCGCAAAACGGTAGGGCCCGTCTTGCCAATCAATCCTTGCACGCAACAGGTATTTCTCCCATTACACTATTGGCCTTGGTCCTGGCTGCCATAGGGGTCTTTGCGGCGATCAACTCCATAGCCATAGCGGCACTGCTTCTGGTTCCGTATGGACTATGGCTGTTCGTGGCGTTGTATTTGAACTGGACTATATATTGGCTGAACCGAGATATCCGTTGAGGGAGGTGAGCATATCCTCTATGCCTATATTGATTCATGAAGCGTGTTCACATGTTGCCTGAAACCGCACGTCGCAAAGTCCACGAGACTGAACAGCGTCTAGACCACTGGGATGCGTACGTCCGAAGTGTCTACGTTACCATTCTGGTGATCATGGCCTACCTGCTGGGATACGAGTTTGACCTGATGGCTCCGCTGCATGGCGGGGCAGCCGTAGTCGGTGCCTTGTGGGCCGCCGTTACGGTGTTGGCCGTATACAAGGACGATCGTGTTACTACCCGCAGCAGTTTCTTTTCGACCATGGGTTCCGCTCTATTTGGCGCAGCCGTGGCCTTGGCCTATCTGCTCTGGATTCCACCGCATAGGATTTGGCCCTGATCATTGTCCTGGCCATGCTGATGAGTCAGGCGCTGGGGTTTGCAGAAAACAATAACGGGAAGTCGGACAGGTCCAGGTGATTTAAATGGTGTATGGCCTGATGGCCGCGTGGCCTTTAGGCTACTTATTATGGTACGCTTAACCGGTCTTTTAGAGACTATGAGGGACTTTCCATGACCCACGTCATTCTTGCCGATGTTGCTGCCAGTGTTTCCGAACTCAAAAAGAACCCTATGGGAACCGTGGCCGCAGGAGAAGGGGCTACTGTGGCCATTCTCAACCGCAACGAACCGGCTTTTTACTGTGTCCCAGCCGCTACCTATGCTGCACTCCTGGAACATCTGGAAGATTTGGAGCTGAACGCTTTGGCGGAAAGCCGTCTGAAGGATGGCCAAACCCCGATCAAGGTGTCGCTGGATGCCTTATGAGCTCACTTTTCATCCCTCTGCCCTCAAAGAATGGCAGGCCTTGGACCATAGCGTCCGTGCCCCATTCAAAAAGAAACTGGCAGAACGCTTAGTGCACCCACGCGTCCCTTCCGCTCAACTGCAGGGCCACCCGGATCGCTACAAGATCAAACTCCGCAGCATAGGCTATCGCTTGATCTACCAAGTGATGGAAACGGAAGTCCAAGTGTTGGTCCTGGCGGTAGGCAAGCGGGAAGGCTCTGTCGCCTATCACAAAGCCAAAGGACGCTAACCCATGCCAGCCCCCATCGGTGCCCGAGAAAGACACGCCCAAGACCGGATCATTCATCTCTTCCAGCACACCCTCGGCTACCAATACCTCGGCAACTGGAAAGACCGGCCCGACAACCGGCCCATTGAAGAAACCCTCCTGACCCGCTACCTCCAAAAACAAGGCTATACCACCGCCCTCATTTCCCGCGCCCTCCACGAACTGCAAACCATAGCCGGAGACAGCACCCAGCCCCTCTACAACGTCAACCGGGCCGTCCATGGCCTGCTCCGTTACGGCGTCAAGGTCAAAGCCGATACCGGAGAGCAAACCCAGACGGTCTGGCTCATCGACTGGAAGCACCCTGAAAACAATCATTTTGGCCTGGCCGAAGAAGTGACCGTCAAAGGCACCCACGATAAGCGTCCGGATCTGGTCCTTTACGTGAATGGTATTGCCCTCGGCATCATTGAACTCAAACGCTCTACGATCTCCATAACGGAAGGCATTCGGCAGCACCTGGACAACCAGAAGGTGGAGTTCATAGAACGCTTCTTTGCCCCGCTGCAGTTGCTTTTGGCCGGTAACGACACGGAAGGCGTCCGTTACGGCACCATCGGCACCCCTGAAAAATATTACCGCAGCTGGAAAGAACCCAGCCCCATAGAAAACCTCCTGGACCGGCACCTGACCCAGCTCTGCAGCAAGGCCCGCTTCCTGGAGCTCGTTCACGACTTCATCGTCTTTGATGCCGGAATCAAAAAGACCCCCCGCCACAATCAGTATTTCGGGGTAAAGGCTTCCTAGGAACAGATTCGCCGACACATGGGCGGCATTGTCTGGCACACCCAGGGCAGCGGCAAAAGCCTCACCATGGTCTGGCTGGCCAAGTGGATTCGGGAAAATATTACCGACGCACGGGTACTCATTATCACCGACCGCACCGACCGCACCGAACTGGACGAACAGATTGAAAAGGTGTTCCTGGGGGTGGACGAAAAGATCATCCGCACCAAAAGTGGGGCAGATCTCATTGACCAGTTGAACAGCGCCGAGAACTGGCTCCTTTGCTCCCTGATCCACAAATTCGCCTCCAGAGACGCCACGGGGGTCTCTTTCGGCTATGTGGCGGTGAGTTTTACCACAGGAATATACGAGGGCCATAAATGCTTTATGGCCCTCAAAATGTTGCTACCAATTACTATTGTGTTTCTTTGTCTCAGGCTTGGCATCCACACTTGGTTGCTGAATGTTGGGGTGGTAAGAAGGCGTAGCTACGGTAGACACTTGGCTCGGAACGGATTGGCTTTGCGCATGGTAGGAGGAACTTAACATCCTACCGATTTGCAACTCACCGGGTGCAACGCTAGAATTACCAGAATCTACATTTACAAGATGACCGTAAGATAATGTTGGAGTGACCCGATCTATCACAACCTTTCCGAAAGGCGTTTGAGTCCGCCCGAGGTCTTGTCCAGTTTGAGGATCTTTCATCTCTTGGCCCATAGCTACGACACGATATAAGGCTCCCTTTTCGACTGACTCTCCACCCTGACTTAATACTACTTGGTCCCCATTTTTTTGGAGAATTGTAATAGGATATTCTCGCATGAGAATAGAGGCAATGATTTTGTGGACTATACTATTTTCCATATTCTGCAATGTAGACGAGGCACTAAAGTTTGTGCCGAGTGTAGTAGGAGATATTGATGGAATGGCACCCTGAATAGTATCGGCAGTCATAATCTGGCGATTGGTAACATCAACCAGTTTTTCAGACAAAGACCATCCACCAGAATAACTAACGAGCTGTCTACTAGATATAGATAGGTTTTGTGCATGCCTATAATATCCTAGATTGTTGATGGTTCCAGACCAAATCACATCTGCACTTGTTTCCTGACCAAGCTTCGCATAGTCGGCGCTTGGCGTTTGACCGTTAGTGATGAGTGAAAGCTCACTATCTATTTCCGCATTGTCACCACGATCCAAAACAACAAAACGACCGGTCTGACTAAGTGCGGTAACTAGTTGCTGGCGTATATCATTAGTAACCTTGGTGGACGGGACAGATTGACCACCAACTGTAAAGGTCGAATTTGGCGTTTTAATGGTTCCAATAACGATCTTCAGCAGATTAGGAGATTTTTGACTCTGAAACTTAGGGAATGAAGCCTCTATTGTGGCCGTATAGCTTTTGCCTAGAAAACCAAACAGCTCTGGCTTCTTTATTTTTACAATTTTCAGCGAATTTAACAATCCATTTGTTTCATTTTTAACAGCAGAACCGGAGACCTCGGCTTCAATATTCCTGGTTTTCATGTTATCAGCAATATGGATTGCGGCTTTATACTTTATGGAATCAAAGTTAACTTTCTCGCCATACTCTTGCAGTATTGCATTTTTAACCGCATCATTGATGGCATCGTTGCGTGTAAGGCCTGTACCTGTAGCTGTAACTTTGACAGTAGTAATATGGCCTGCGTTCGGAACGGGTGCGGCATAAGGTGATGACGGGGTGCTACTCGAAGCGGCAGAAGTCGAGGCATTATGGTTTTCATGTTTTGCACAGCTGGTTAAAAGCAGTAAAGCGATTGGCAAACTATATGCCATCCGGTTTTGTATCATTTTCCCCCCGATTAAAAATATGGGGAAGGGGAATATCAACCCCTCCCCGAGAGCAAAAACTATATTCGCTCCTGCGACTATGGTTTATTTATAATGACCCCAATGCGTTTGTAGCACTGGCTGGTACAGCGATTTTATTGCTTTTTGCAAAAGAGACAGCTTCATTTAATGAGCTGCCAAGGTTGCTAATGCTGGATGGTAAAGACTTTACTACATAAAGCCCCGAAGAGAGTGCTGATGCGTCTTGTGCCGCAGTCATTGGCGACAACGATGACACAGAAGAAGAGAAGGAACTGGCGGCGTTCTTCATGCCGACATAATGGAGAATGCCACCACCAAGGCTGCCTAGACCTTTTGCATAATCAATCTTGTCTTCAGCAGACAATATCGGCTTCTTGGCTTGTGCTTCAGCGATAGCTTTGGAACTTCCACCAATGATTGTACCTGCATGCTCAAGCCCTGATTTACCGACTTTGCCTGCTGCACCTGTTTTCAGGGATGTCAAAGTGGCCTTGATCGTAGCCACCTGACCCTTGAGGTGTAATGCCTGAGCCATATCTTTCTGGGCGGTAAGAACAGAAATATTTCCGGCAACATACTGACCAACAAGCTGATTGCTGGCCGCAACCGGATCGCCAGAGGACTGCGCCGATCCGCCTCCGGTAACAGCGTTAGCCACTGAGCCAAACAACCCAGCTGAGGCTGAAATAGGGAGAGCAGCAAGGATGGCGGCTAAGACAAAAGTTGTTTTTTTCATATTCAGTAGCTCCTAGTAGGTAGGTTGTTAATTAACAGATTGTTCATTCAGACGAGACACCATATCTAATGCAGTTTTGTTGGCCGCATTCTTAATCGCATTCGTCAGTGCGATACCCTGAGTGGGTCCTAGGCCAGAAAACTGTTCTGGTCCAACAGCAGCAATAACAGTTGCAAAACGCGACTCGACATTATACATCGTTGCATCTACTGTAACTGTTATTTCCTTCAACCCTGTATTAGGGTCCGTGATTGGAAGCCCAACTCTCATGCTACCTATGGCCAAATAAGGTATTTGCACTAGTTGCATGCCCTTTATCATATCATCGCGTGTTTTCGGCTTGATATCTCTTCCAATCTTATACTCATTTTTTATTTCATTTATATTTATTAGACCATCAGATCTTGATGCAACTTGAGATGCTGAAACAAGAGAGAATCCTGCCTGCGCAAAATCTCCAGTGAAAATGCTCTTAATAGATTGGGCGGTGATAAGCTTGTACTTGTATTTGGTGCTCTGCCGTAACTGACTTCCACCAGATACTACCGTTTGAGACGTGTGATCAGAGAAATCCTCTGTTCTCCGATCGTTTGACCCAACCCCTATAGAGCCACCATTTATATTTTGAGACTCCTCACCGACGTTGGTTTTCGCCAGCCCCAGATTCTGCTGAAATCCTGTATCGGTTCTTTGATATCTGCGCGCACTAAAATCTTTCGCTGACGCTATTTGCCTTGCCACAAAAAAGAATCCAATCTGGGTCTTCTTGTATCCTGGGGATTGACCCACAGAAGATGCCGACCTTAAAGCATTATCCAGCAGAGAAGTATTAAGTTGCACCTGGAGGGATATCTGGTACATGTGTAAACTTTTGTGTTCCACCTGGGAGATCACTGATGTACCTAGAACATAATTAGGAAGATTATTCATGACAGATTGTTGTACGCTGGAAAAGTTGGCGGTGGATGAGTCGCCCTTTTCAGCATAATAACGGATTACTGCATTTTGTTCTGCCTTTTGAAAGGCATGTTGCTTATCCTGGGCCGTAACATGTCTTCCAGCGTAGGTAATGGACCCCATGCCCTGTATGTCGTTTATACCACCATTAGCATACGCAACACCTGTTACGGATGACAGCGTTATAAGTAATATTGCTCTTTTCATTGCTTGCAAGACTCCAGTGCGTTATTGGTGTTGGAAAGCATTCTCTTGATGCCAGGTGTGGAAGACGCTGAAGCAACCCATTTTTCGTTAGATCCGTTGAGTGCTTTAGCCAATTTAATAAACAAGCCCCGCAAGGCAGCTTGATAGGCGGGTCCTGTAGCCACGGTTACTTGAGTTTCTGGGATTATTTTAATAACCCCATTTTTAAATGCTGCATCCATGTAGACATCGTTTAGAAGGGGGTCAACCACCTTGATATGAACGAATGCCCCGTATATTTGCGAGTAACCTGCCGCACTAGATTGGTATGGAACATTCTTGAATCCGTCCACAGTGATATGTATATGATAACTTGGGGTCGGAAGTGTAAAGTAGTGTAAAGTTATAGGAAGAGGTGTTGCTAAATGCCACAGCCATTTGACCTGTTGCACTATCTATTGCGTATGGCTCTAGTGGTATTCCAGCAATGGAGTCTACGGCGGAGCTAAATTCGTTGGCGACCGCATTATTAGACATCTGTCTGTTAGACCATCCCATTTCTGGATGATTATTGATTGATACTTGCGCTCTTGGTGCTATGGTTACTTTAGTAACCTGAGCAAATTTGACTATACCCTTCGGCAGGTCAGCTGTGGATATGGAAGCTGCGAAACGTTCTACCAAGTTGTTGCCATGATTTTCAAACAAAGCCTGATTCACTGCCTCTTGCTCATCAGACATACTTGGATATTGATCGACCGTCCCAATATATTCTTCACTAATTGGCACAGTTGTAAGGATTGTTTTCTTTGCGTAATCAAAGAAAATGGCCTCAGCATGCAAAAGTATATCTAGTTTATATACTGGAGTTCCATCTACATCATACTGCTCTATGGAAACCGTTTCACCATCTAAGACCATATCAAGCACGATAGATTTGGTATAACTATCGGCATTATTACTTAGCGTGTTTATCTTTAGATCATATCCTGACGGGGTTGTCTGCTGAACGTGATTCAACAGGTCTCTTCTAAATTCTGGCAGGACAACCGACTTTGCGGCGAGAGGATATAGTTTCGATATGTCCGAATATTTCCCGGCGAATCCGAAGCCCCCACCATTCTCAGTGACATAATACACGTCAACAGCTTGTGCTGTGCCTGCACATATAAAAAATGATGTAGCGCCGACTATTATGAATCTCTTTAATCTGTTGGTGTTGTTTATCAATGATGCGCGGCAGCATCTATTTATTTTTGGCATAAGTTTACTTTGATTACCCTTTTATATATATTTCTTGGTATTTTCTGTAGCTTCTGACTCGCCCATAGCGATAACTTCGACTCGTCCTATGCCATAGAAATAACACCGTTCGGTATAAGCTAAGCCCCCAAGAGAACCCATCTCCCAGGGGCACCCAAGTCAGCCCACTCGTCTCGTTTGCATTGCCGTCAACCCAGAAACACTCTCAGCAACATGAGTATCCTCACCCGCAGGAAAGAACTCTTCCACTACCTCTGCACCCTCGTCCTCGGTCTCTTCAAACGCACCATTACCCAGTCCAGCTCTAGCAGCTGCCTCCAGGGCCTCGACGTACTCCCCAGACTGCCCAGCTAGCTCCTTGGCATCCATAAGCATTTTCTTTGACTCTACCCCATCCCTGAATACCATGTCCACATAATACACAGGGGTCCGATGGGACTGCGCCGTGCTCTTGGCTCTCAGCTTCAAGGACAGAGGCAGAAACCGGGCCCTCCCACCACTAACGGCATTCAAATACTGCAGCCGTGCCGCCAGCGTCCGGATGCTGTTATAACCTGTCGTCCGGAACATAAAGCTGCCCAGATCATCCTCTTGACCTTCTATCTGCACGTTGAGTCTGCCATAGGGCTTGCAGCCCAATTCAGAGCCCAGGGCACAACCTTGCGGGCCGGGGCAGGGAATGCTCTTGAACCCGTCCCGTGTGCTGCGCCTGGCCACCTCACCATTACCGACACACACCGGCCTGCCCGTAGTCCTGTCGAACAGGCTGTACTCTGCTCTCAAGTTCAGGTCCGGGTCGTTGAACAGCAATGTGACGGGAATACTCCTCAGCTTTCCGCCGTCCTGCTGTGCAATTAGGCTATTGTGGAGAGGATGCAATATCCACTCGCCCCGTTGCTGCACCTGCGTCGTAATCGTAAAGGCATCATCCTTCTCGGGTAAACGCTTGCCGTTTTTCTCCAGCACTTTGCCGATGGCAATCCGCCCTATTACCGGCGGGGTTATTGCTAGTCCTTTAATCATTTCAGTCTCCTTCCATAACAGTGAACCGTCTGCTGCCAGGCTTTTCGCCCCAATAGGGTGCTGTCAGCTCGGGGTGTTCCTGGGTGAGTTTTTTCGTGTCCAGGCTCCGGCTGGGCTTGCTCAGCTTCCACATCGCCTTGCCTTGGGTGAATATGGCTCCCTCAGCAAACCCGATGGCCTCCTTGACCTTCTGTTCCAGAAGGGCCTCGTTGTTCTCTGCGGCTTTTGTACTCTGTCGGGCCTCCAGCAGGGTCTTGAAAAGGGTGTTCATTTCCTTCCGTTCGGTGTAGTCCACCATGACGGCGGCAGTGCGGGGATACAGTAGTGCCAGCGCCCGGTTGCTGGATTCCGACCCATCTACCTCCGGCGCTGTTTCCTGCTCTACGTGGTCCCAGAAGGTTTTCTCCATATCCACCAATTGGGCAATACGCTCCTCATCCCGCTCAATCCGATAAATACGGAATTCCTGACCACCAATGAGCACAGCCACGTCCGCCCATGCCTTGCCGGTTACGGCCAGCTGATGCAGCACCTGAATCTGGTAGGCCAGCGGCACCCCTTCCTCCCATTGGCCCTGACTGCGTAACCCAGCGGTTTTGATTTCCAACACGCCACCGCCTTCCACGATCCGATCTAGATTCGCCAGCATGAAGGGATATTCCGGATGCTGCAGGACTGAATTTACCCTACGTACCTTTTTGCCGGTCTTTTCCGCGTAAACGTTGGCCACGATAGGTTCCAGGGTTGTGCCCCAGAACACTGCGTCCTTATTGGAAATATCCTCCTGGATCTTTCTGCCGGTCTTCTCCATCCACAATTCCAGCGGGGACTTGTAGCGGGACACGCCCACGGCCACCGGCGCATCACTGGAGCCAATGCCACGGTTACGCCATCGCAGCCACTCATCCCTGTTCATTTCCTTCGTAGATACTAATTTCACTGCACTCATGATGACCTCCAGACGTGAAAAGACCCTCAAGGACAATCCTTGAAGGTCGTGGTGTATTGCCGCTGCTTGTCGTGTTTCAGGCCACCAACTTCAGCGCCTCCATCCACGCCTTTTCCTTGATGCCCGCCCCCTGACCAAACCAGGCTGAGTCCAAACGGTAATCCTGGCTCCGTGCCCGGCGATGATGGTCCACATATTCTGTGACCGCATTGATCAAGCCCCAGGCCGTACCCTCTGCGGAACTGAGGGTGCTGCCCTTACCCTGACCGGCAAACAAATCAATCACCGATTTCAGGGCCTTTTCATTGGGCTGCTCGGCAATGGGGGCATTGCGATCCCCCAGCACGTCAATCAAATATTTGGTCACATCCAGGCGGTTGACCTTTCTACCGGACAAAGCCTGCGCTTTCTCTGCAAAGGCATCCCAGGCTGAGGCACCCACACCCAGAGCCTGCTTTACGACAAGGGGGTCAAACTTGGTTGAGTGCGGGACTTTGATAGCACCCTCCCGATCATTTGTGGCGATCTGTAGAGTGTTATTGCAAACGACCCGAACAGAGGTGAATTGGGCTGTAGTGGCGAGGGTCCCGTCACAGCTGGTAGCCAGAAGCAGATAGCCCTTTACCCGGTCACCGCCCTTAAGCAGCATCTCTTCACCCGTCTTGGCTAGTGCCCAAAGTTTTTTACCCTCCTTGAGAACACCCGCCGTTTCCAGCTCAAAACCGCCCAAGGACACCAGATCCCGGTAAAACTCAAGAATCTCTTTGGGCTGCACCACCTTGTAACGGGGGGATACCACCGACAGAGGCGCCAAAGTATCCGAACGATACAGCACCTTGGCATCAGGATTGGGATGGACATTGAAGTTATTCCCCGTACCGACCCGAAACAGCACGTCCGTGGTCTTGATTTCCCAATCCATGCCCGCCGCTTCCAGCCAGACTTCCAAAGGCTGCTTATCTGGCAAGCGGTTCCCCAAACCATGCCAGGGGGTTTCCCTTACAAATGCCATACTCTCTACTAAATGTGCCATGACGCTCTCCTTAAATGCGGCCAACAAAACGTTCCAGCACCTGCAGTGCCAGAGATAACCAGAAACGCAACGCGTATAAAAAAGCCATGATTCCACCCCTCAGTAAAATGAGCGATATTGCTCCATATTTCTTATACCAAGCAATTGCTATTTCTTCTAAAATAAGCCACCAATAGCGACACACTAAAATTCCTCTGAGATTCCACGGAAGGTAAAACAATCTGCGTGGACTCCCGAATAGCCGCAGCGTGACCATACTAAAATTACTCTGCAATTCCACGAAGTTCATAGCTGGACTCGTGGATTCCCGTAACCATTTTAAAGAAGGAACAAACCAATGAGCATTAAAGAGACACCCAATGATCTGCACCAATTGGTGCATAAGCTCGGCGGCCCCAGTTTTGTGGCCCGTGAGCTCAAGATATCGGTATCCACGCTGCATGGCTGGATGAAGCAGGGGCGCGTCCCCAACATGCAGAAGTGGCTGGAACTGAAGGAACTGGACAACCGGATGCAGGAGGTATTGAAATGAATGAAATATTTAAATCAACGTACTATGTGAATGACGTCTTCGCTCTGAACATGATTCTGGCTAACACCAGAAATTTGGAGGGCGACATTTCCAATGTCCATGACGATTATTATTATGATAATTATGATCAGTACATAGACTTTGGAACCTATGTAAAACGTGTCGCCCCGCAAAAAATTACCTTTAATCGCAACACAGAGCTATACCATTTGGCTAATTCATGGGGAGAGTCTTTCTGCGAATATCGGGAGAAAATTGACACTAACACCTGGGTGAACGGAAGTAAGTCTGGACTTATAGATTACCCACGCTTTGGTTGTCTGGAATTTGATGGTAAGTTCTTCGGCAAATATGAAAAGACAGACCCGCTCATCTTGTTTACCGAAGATGACGCACCTTGGCGGGGCAGAATTTTTGCTGGGGCCTATATCCAACGGTGGAAGCTGGTTGAATCAGTTTTTCGGGGCAGGCTTAGTGAACTCATGGCTGGAATGGATCTGCCCAAGATCATAGAGGTGGGGAAGGATATCAATAAGGTGCAAGAGCTGGTCTTTGACGTAGATTAACCGGACTGATCGGATAGTCAGGCGGGTCTTTGGGGGGGGGCTGCATGATGCTCCCCTTCTAAAGCCAACCGCACCAACTAGCACATAGCCGGACATAATTGGACGCCAACCGTCTACTATGTGTCTACTAGAAACGAAAAAGGCACCCAGAGGTTAACTCTAAGTGCCTGTTTTTATGGTGCTGGCGAGAGGAATCGAACCCCCGACCCACTGATTACAAATCAGTAGCTCTACCGACTGAGCTACGCCAGCAAGACGCGCAGTTTAACGCGAGGCGGGCGGTGTTTTCAAATCCGGCGGCGCCTGATGGTGGCGGTGCAGTCCAATCCAGAGCAGCGCACCCGGCAGGCTGGTCAGCACGACGGTAAAGCCCAGCAAAAGGGAGAGCGCCAGGGCCTGTTCATGTCCCATGTGCAGGTAAGACAGGTAAAACACCATCAGCCCCTCGCGCAGCCCCCAGCCTGCAAAAGAGATGGGTAAGGCCAGAAAAAGGCTGATCACTGGCCAGACCACCCAGACCGCCACGGCGTCGGGGGCTTCACCCAGGGCACGGGCGAGCAGCCAGAAAGTCAGGATGGAAAATAATTGCACCACAAAGGAGAGCACAATGGTGCCACCGAGTGCCAGACGATGGCGCAGCAGCGCGCCCATACCGAGACGAATGTCGTGCAGCTTTTCACCCAGCTTACCCGCAAATCTTTCCAGAAAGTTGAGCAAGGGGCTCAGAATCAAAAATACAATCAGGACGTAGGCAAAGACCAGAATCCCGATCGTCCATCCCATCTGCGGCAACAATCCCACCCGCGCACCGCCCAGCACAAAGGCCACGGCAGCAATGGCGATGAGCGCCCCCAAACCCATGAAGCGGTCACCGAACACTGCGGCCAGCGCCAGCGGCATGGAGTGGGTCTGATGGCGGGTGTACCAGGCGCGGATCACGTCACCGGACACGGAACCCGGCAGTACCTGATTGAAATAGGCACCCACCCAGTTCAGCCGCAGCAGCCAGAGCAGGGGTGCGGAGCGCTCCATTGCCATGAGAATAATGCGCCAGCGTATGGCAGACACGGACAGATTCATGGCATAGGACAACACGGCCGCCACAAACCACAACGGGCGTAGCGCCGCAAAACGCTGACTCAGGTCCTGCCAGTTGGTGTTGTGCAGAAGCCAAAGCAGAACGCCGACCGTAAAGACGACCTGCAGCAACAATTGCCAATGGGTATGACGTTTTTTGTTTTCTTCGGACATATTCAATTTTTTGCAGTCAAGGCTGGCAGCGACTCTATGCCAGATGGAGGCACCATGACAAACATCCTCACCCCTCTCCCGCCAATGCGGCAAGCTCGCGATGAAATACGGCCACCTTATCCAGCGTCTCCTGATACTCGGCATCCGGATCAGAATCCGCGACGATGCCGCCCCCCGCCCAAAAGCGCAGTTCCCCCTGAACCGCCGTCATAGTGCGAATGGCAATATTCATATCCAGTTCGCCGCGCTGATCCAGATAACCAACACTTCCGCAATACAGGCCGCGTGCCCCGGCTTCCAGTTCCGCGATGACTTCCATGGCCCGGCGTTTAGGGGCGCCGGTAATAGATCCCCCCGGGAAGCAGGCCCCCAGCGCACTCAAGGCATCCTGTCCCGACGCCAACTGCGCCTCCACCACGCTGACCAGATGATGAACGTGGGCGTAAGATTCGAGCGCGCAGAGTTGCGGCACCTGCACCGAACCAATCGCTGCCACCCGCCCCAGATCGTTGCGCAACAGATCGACAATCATCACGTTCTCGGCGCGATCCTTGGCGCTGGCTAAAAGTGCTTGCGCCATCTGTTGGTCTTTCTGCGGGTCCTCCAGACGAGGACGTGTCCCTTTGATGGGGCGGGCCTGTAAACGCTCTTTTTGAACCCGCAACAGCCGTTCTGGGGAAAAACTCAGCACCGCACCCTGGGGCAAGGACAAATATGCCGAAAAGGGCGCCGGATTGACCGTCCGCAGGTGCTGGTAAAGCGACCATGGCGATCCCGCGTATGGGACGGCAAAGGGTTGGGCCAGGTTCACCTGATAGCAGTCACCCGCCTGGATATAGTCCTGCACCCGACCAAAAGCTGCGGCATAGTCGCCGCGACTCCAGAGCGACTGCACTGGCCCCTGCACCTGGAAAGATGGATCAGGGGCATATGCCGTCGCCCGAGCCAGGCGTGGCTGCCACTCCGCGAGTGCCTGCACCATCCGGTCTTCGGGCGCACAAAGCCAAGCCTGGCGCCCATGGTGGTCGACCAGCAGCGCCGTATCGTAGATACCGAAGGCCGCTTCAGGAAGCGACGGTGTAGGAGGCGGCGAAATGCCCTGCCCCGCCAGCCCAAAATCATAGGCCAGATAACCCAGCGCTCCACCCGCAAATGGTAGTTCTGCGGGCAGAGAAGCGGCATCGGGGAGCCTTGTCACCGACGCGCGCAACGCCTCCCAGAGCGAAAGCGCCGAGCGCCGCGCGGGATCATCCCCATCGGCAATCCAAAGCTGCCCCGCCGCCTGCCACAGACGCTGGCGCGGTGCCGTCACCAGTATGCTGTAACGCCCCTGCGGGGACACCGTCGCACCACTATCCAGAAAGAAGGACCACGGCGTGGCGGCGAGCGGCGCGAACACCGTGGCGACATGCTCAGGATAAGGCACCACACATTGGGTCAGTACGGGGTGAGGCATAAGCAGCACGGCGTCCACTGAAACGGGAGCATCAGCATAAGGGAGAAGCGTGATTTTGCCCATTCCCCGGACGCCGCTCTGGGACACATCACTGCGGGATTCTTCCTTGACGGCTGACCGAGCGGTCAGTATCTTGTGGCCTTACCGTAACGACAGGGTCATTCCCATGCGCGCAGATCGTCTCTCCCCACGTCTTTCGCTTCTCATGGCGGTATTGATTCTGGGCACGACGCCCGCCGGGGCAGAAAGCCTCATTGATGCGTATCAACAGGCCTACCGGACAGATCCGGCACTGGCACAAGCTCGCGCCGAGCTGTCGGCACAGATGCAGGACAAGCCCCTCGCTCGTTCCGCCCTGCTCCCCCATGTGGGTGCTGGTGCCGGTGTCGGCTTTAACACCGCCGACATCACCGGCTTTGGCGCGCAGCCCATCAATCGCGCCTACCTGTCAGACAGCTACAGCGTCAACATTACCCAATCCGTTTTTGACGGGCAGGCATGGACAGCGCTCAAGCAAGCCAACACCAAGATTCAGGCGAGCGCAGCAGGCCTCACGTATACCGAGCAACAACTGGCTTTGAAGGTGGCTCAGGCTTACTTCAGCGTACTGGAGGCACAAGCCCAGAAACATGTTGCCGAAAAACAGAAGTCGCTGCTCGAAAGTATTTACAAGCAGACGGACGCCACTCTGAAAATCGGCACCGGGGACATCATTGCCGTACGTGAGGCACAAGCTCGCCTTGATGCCGCCAAAGCCGATCTCATCACGGCCCGCAACGGGGTCGCTGTTGCTCAGCGCCGCCTGCAACGGCTCACCCATCATCCCATCGGCGTGCTCGACAACCTGGGGCATTATGAGGCCATGGGTCCTCAACCGGACGATATGACCACCTGGGTGCAGAGTGCCGTCAAAGATCAACCGCTGATACATCAGGCGGAAGCGCAGATGCAAACCGCGCAGGACCAGGTCGAATATAACCGCCGTGCGCGCTGGCCGGTGGTGAATCTTCAGGGTATCGCACAACACTCCCTGGGTAGCCCCTTCCCCGGCATGGCCATGAATCAGGCCGGGGTGAGCCTCAACCTCTCCGTACCCTTCTATCAGGGCGGACACACCTCTGCCTCCGTACAACAGGCACAGGCGCAGACCATCGCCAGTGTTGATCACGTCGCCAATGTCCGCGATGAAGTCACGCTCAGTACCCAGACCGCCTTCCTCAATCTCAAAGATAGCGTGGCTCTATTGCGCGCCGCCCAAGAGACTGCCGCCTCGGCCAAAGTTTCCCTGGAAGGCACGCGCAAGGGTTATGAGGTGGGTACCCGCTCCATCATCGACCTGCTGCAGACGGCCACGGATTACATCCGCGCCGAGCAGGACTACAATGTGGCGTTCTATAATCAGATCATAGCGCGGGTAGAACTCAAGGCCGCCTCGGGTCAGATCAATATGGCGGACCTCGAAGCCATCAATGCCTTGCTGGACAATAGCGCAAACCCATAGTCCACTAGCCTGGGAGTATATGACGCATGGCCACTGCAAAAAAAAGGATGGTCATTGCCGCGGCGGTCATTCTCGCCATCGGTGCCGGAGTGGCCTATTGGGAAACCCGCCCTATGGCGCCCGCCGATCGGGTCACCATTTATGGGAATGTGGATATCCGCCAGGTGCAGGCGGCTTTCGACGACAGCGGACGCATCCTGCGTCTCGCGGTGCAGGAGGGTGACCGCGTCCACAAAGGCCAGTTGCTGGCGGAACTCGACCCGATCCGCTTTCTGGACGCGGTGGACCGTGATCAGGCCAGTGTCGCCACGCAAGAACAGGTGCTCGCCCGTCTTCTAGCCGGTTCCCGCCCCGAAGAAATCGCGGCAGCCCGGGCCAGCGCCGCGGCCGCTCAGGCTACCCTGGCCAATGCGGAAATCACCTGGCGCCGGCAGCAGGCGCTGGCCGCTGAGCAATATGTACCCAAGCAGAATCTGGATAATGCAGCCGCCGCCCTGAAAACCGCCCGGGCCAATCTGGATCATGCCCAACAGGGCCTGACCCTGGCGATCAAAGGGCCGCGCAAGGAAGACATTGCCGCTGCCCGCAGCCAGCTCACCGCCGAGCAGGCCGCTCTGCATCTGGCACAGCGCCAACTGGTGGACACCCAACTCTTCGCGCCGCAAGAGGGCGTGGTACAGGACCGCATCCTCGAACCGGGGGATATGGCCAGTCCACAGGTGCCCGTTTTTACCCTCGCGTTGGACAATCCCGTCTGGGTACGTGCCTATCTGCCCGAAAAATCACTGGGGCAGGTGCGCCTCGGCATGCAGGCCGACATCGAGAGTGATTCTTTTCCAGACAAGCATTTCGCCGGTTGGGTCGGTTTTATTTCGCCCACTGCCGAGTTCACCCCAAAAACCGTACAAACCACGGATCTGCGCACCGAGCTGGTGTATCGGGTGCGTATTTATGCCTGTAATCCCGGGCACCAGTTGCGCCTGGGCATGCCCGTGACGGTACAGATTCCGCTCCGAAATAATCCGCCACAGAATCGAGATACGAACGTCTGCGGACGTTGAGCCATGACCGACACGCCCTTGCGTTTCAGCCAGGTCAGCAAAAGCTTCGCCCGCGGCAAAGACCGGGTGCAGGCTTTGAGCAACCTGGATCTGAGTCTCCCCTCCGGCTCCATCACCGCCCTTCTGGGACCTGACGGGGCGGGCAAGACCACGCTGATGCGTCTTGCCGCCGGGCTGATGGTCCCCGACAGCGGCACGATATCCGTCTTCGGCGCCGACACCCGCCTCCGGGCGAAACAGGTGCAGGCGGCCATCGGTTATATGCCACAACGCTTTGGTCTCTATGAAGATCTCACTGTGCAGGAGAATCTCGACCTGTACGCCGATTTGCAGGGATTGACGCCGGTGGCGGCAGCCGCCCGGCAGCAGGAACTGCTCAAACTCACGGCGCTCGGTCCCTTTGGTGCCCGGCGCGCCGGAGCGCTGTCCGGCGGCATGAAACAAAAACTCGGCGTCGCTTGCGCCCTGCTGCGTGCCCCGCAACTGCTCCTCCTGGACGAGCCAACGGTGGGCGTGGATCCCATCGCCCGCCGCGAACTCTGGGAGATCGTCCAGGGACTCAGTAAACAGGGCGTTACGGTGCTCATGAGCACCGCCTATTTTGACGAGGCGGAGCGCTGTGACGAAATCATTCTGCTGCATCAGGGCAAGCTCCTGAAAAAGGACAGCCCCGAGGCCTTCCACCAGCCGCTGAACGGGCGCTGTTTCCTGGTCACCCAGGCGGCGGTGAGCAAACGCCACCTACGGGAAACCCTGCAACACCGGGCCAGCGTCCAGGACGCGCGCATCCTCGCCGAAGGCGTGCGCGTGCTCTGCCGGGATACCCAGCCCCATGCCGTGGCGGGGGAAAACTGGCAGATTGCGACACCCACCTTTGAAGATGCCTTTGTCGACCTGTTAGGTGCCCCCGAAGACCCGGATGCCGAAATCATGTCCGACCCTCCAGCCGCCGCCCCGCCCACGGACCAGGAAGCAGAAACCGTGGTGGAAGTGCGCGATCTGTGCAAGTTCTACGGCAAGTTCGAGGCGGTTAAAGGCAACACCTTCACCGTTCGCAAAGGTCAGATATTTGGCCTGCTGGGCGCCAACGGCGCGGGCAAGACCACCACCTTTCGCATGCTCTGCGGCCTGCTCCCGGCTTCTTCCGGCACCCTGCGAATTGCCGGGGTGGATATGCGCCATGCCTCCGCACAGGCTCGGGGGCGCATCGGCTACGTCGCCCAGAAATTTGCCCTCTACGGTAACCTCAGCGCCGACCAGAACCTGGCCTTTTTCTCGGCCGCCTACGGACTGCACGGCGAGGCGCGACAAACGCGTATGGACTGGGCGCGACGGGAATTCCAACTAGCGGACTATCGCAACGTCAATGCCGACGATCTGCCACTGGGGATCAAACAGCGCCTGGCCCTGTCCTGCGCCCTCCTGCACGAACCGCCCATTCTTTTCCTGGACGAACCCACCTCCGGCGTGGACCCCCTCGCCCGCCGCGAATTCTGGCAGCGCATCAATGCCCTGGCCGAAGGCGGGGTCACGGTGTTGATCACTACCCACTTCATGGACGAGGCCGAATATTGCGATCAACTCGTCCTGATGTCCCTGGGCGAGGTGCTGGCCCGGGGTAGCCCCCAGGAAATACGGGATCAGGCCAAAGATCCGGCACACCCCGAGCCGAGCATGGAAGAGGCCTTCATCCATCTCATTCAGCATCATGAAAGCCAGCTCCGGAGAGCATCATGAAGCTCCAGCGCCTGCACGGCCTGATTCGCAAGGAGTTCATCCAGATCTGGCGCGACCCGTCCGCCATTGCCATCGCTTTTGTCATGCCGGTGTTTCTGCTCTTTCTTTTTGGCTATGGCGTATCGCTGGACGCGCGCCATGTGCCGGTGGCCGTGGTGGTGGACCAGCCCAGTGCGGAAACCAGCGCCTTTATCGGCGGGCTACAGCAGTCGGCTTACTTCACGCCACAGGTCTATGGCAGTATTCAAGCGGCCCGACAGGCAGTGATGGCGCGCCAGGCCGACGGTATTCTCTGGCTGCGCGGCAACTTCAGCCGTCAGGTGTTGCAAGGGGACACCACCAGCATCGGGGTATTCGTCAACGGTAAGGATGCCAATAATGCCCGCATTTTGCAGGGTTACCTGCAGGGTGTCTGGCAGGCGTGGCTGCAACAACGCGCTGCTAGCGCCGGGGCCGCGCTGGTCATTCCGGTCACCGGTCAGGACCGTATCTGGTTCAATCCGGCTCTGCGCAGTCGCGATTATCTGGTACCGGGGCTCATTGCCGTGATCATGACCCTCATTGGTGCTCTGCTGACAGCACTGGTGGTGGCCCGGGAATGGGAGCGCGGCACCATGGAAGCCCTCATGGCCAGTCCGGTGACCATGGGGGAGATCCTCCTCGGCAAGCTCATCCCCTATTTCTTTCTCGGTATGGGCGGCATGCTCCTGTCGGTGGCGCTGGCGGTCTGGCTCTTCACCGTCCCTCTGGTGGGCAGCTTCTGGATCCTGCTGCTCTGCTCCTCGCTCTTTTTACTGGCGGCGCTGGGCATGGGACTGCTGATCTCCAGCGCCGCCCATAACCAGTTCGTGGCCGGTCAAATCGCCATTATCGTGACCTTCCTGCCGGCCTTTATCCTCTCGGGCTTTATCTTCGACATCCAGTCCATGCCCACGGCTATTCAGGTCATCACCCATATCGTGGCCGCCCGCTACTTCGTCACTATTCTGCAGACCCTCTTCCTCGCCGGTGACGTCTGGCCCGTCATTTTCTGGAACAGCCTGGCCCTGGCACTCATGGCAACCTTCTTTCTCGGCATTACCCTGCGTCGTTCCCGCAAGAGGCTGGACTGATGCTGGCGCGAGTCTGGGCTTTGGTGATCAAGGAATTCCTCGCTCTGTTGCGGGACAAAAGGAGCCGATTCGTGCTGATCGGTCCGCCTCTGATTCAGTTGCTGGTCTTCGGCTATGCCGCGACTTTCGATCTCAATCATATCCCCTACGCAGCCTACAATCAGGATCCCGGTTTTGCGTCCAGAGAGTTATTAAGCCATTTTCAGGGCTCCCCCGCCTTTCAGCAGGAGGCGGCCATTACCCATAATGCCCAAATCGCGCCCATGATCAACAATCAGAAAGTGTTACTGGTATTGCAGATCGGTCCGAACTTCACCCGCGACCTGCTGCTGCATCACCCGGCATCCGTGCAGGTGATCATCGATGGACGCAACTCCAACACCGCTACCGTGGCACTCAACTACGTCAACAGTGTCATCCTGTCTTTCGACACCCACTGGGCCGCCACCCACCATTGGGGTAAGCCTCCGGCGCAACTGGTGGTTCGCTCCTGGTTCAACCCCAATTTGTTATCCCGCTGGTTTATCGTACCGGGCATTGTCGCCCTACTGACCCTGGTGGTCACCCTGCTGGTGACTGGGTTGTCCGTGGCGCGGGAGCGCGAGCAGGGCACCTTCGATCAGTTGCTCGTCACCCCGCTGAATCCCCTGGAAATCCTCCTGGGCAAGGCACTGCCCGGCTTCATCATTGGCGCGCTGGAAGGCGTTTTTATCATCCTCGCGGGGATTTTCTGGTTTCAGGTCCCCTTCATCGGCAGCATCCTGGCGCTGGCGCTGGGCATGGCGCTGTTCCTGCTCGCCGCCATCGGGATCGGGCTGATGATCTCATCGCTCGCCGTCACCCAGCAGCAGGGTCTGTTGGGGGTATTTCTTTTTTTGGTGCCCGCCATCATTCTCTCCGGCTTCGCCACCCCCATCGCCAACATGCCGGAATTGGTGCAGGATCTCACCTATATCAATCCCATGCGTTACTTCCTGGTGATCGTGCGCGGGGTTTTTCTGGAGGGCGACGGCTTTCACGAACTCTGGTCGCAATACTGGCCATTGGCCCTGATCGCCCTGAGTTCCATGACCGCCGCGGCCTGGTTGTTCCGCCACCGGATGCAGTGAATCCAGGGAATGTGACCCTCTTCAGGCCCCGACGCGCAGGGGAATGCGCTTGCGCCCGAAATGCCCCGGTCTGGCCTCGAAATGTCCGGCAATACCGTGACCACAATGGGGACAATGCCCCTCCGGAGTCAGGTGATACGACAATATCTGATACCAGTCGCGGACGATCAATGCCGCCCCGCATCCGGGACAAAAAGTGGTATCGCCCGCCTGATCATGCACATTGCCGGTATAGACGTAATGCAAACCCGTCTCCATGGCCACGCGGCGTGCCCGCACCAGGGTATCTGCCGGTGTGGCAGGCACATCCGGCATCCGGTAGTCAGGATGGAAAGCGGAGAAATGCAGCGGTACGTCGGGACCCAGATGCCCCATCATCCACTCCGCCGCGGCGCGAATCTCCGCCTCGGAATCATTATGGCCCGGAATAAGCAACGTGGTGATTTCCAGCCAGGTCTGGGTCTCCTTGACGATATACTCCAGTGTTTCCAGTATGGGGGCGAGATGCGCCCCGGTCAGTTTGAAGTAAAACTCGTCGGTAAAGGCCTTGAGGTCGACATTGGTTGCGTCCATTTTGGCGAAAAACTCCGCCCGCGGCTGCGCATGGATATAACCGGCGGTAACGGCCACGGTCTTGATGCCGACGGCATGGCAGGCATCCGCCGTATCCATGGCGTATTCGGCAAAAATAACCGGATCGTTATAGGTAAAGGCCACACTTTTGACATCCAGCGACTGGGCGGTTGCCGCGATGCCTGCGGGACTCGCCTGGTCCTGGAGCCGGTCCATTTCGCGGGATTTGGAAATATCCCAGTTCTGGCAGAACTTGCAGGCCAGATTACAGCCTGCTGTGCCAAAAGAAAGCACACTGCTGCCGGGATAAAAATGATTCAGTGGTTTTTTCTCGATGGGGTCAATACAAAAACCCGAGGAGCGACCATAGGTGGTGAGGACCATGGTGTCGCCCTCCCGCATTCGCACGAAACAGGCCCCGCGTTGCCCTTCCTGCAGACGGCAGTCGCGCGGACAGAGGTCACACTGAATGCGCCCATCGGCGAGTGTATGCCAGTAGCGGCCCGGATGCGTTATAAACGTCTCCTTATCCATTGCCCCTCCCCCCTGGCGGCTGCTCTTCACGCCATTTCTCCACCGTGTACCAATACACTTCCATTTCTCCGGCCCAGAAATCCGCCGGCAGACCCGCCTTGCGTTTGAGCGCCCGCAGAAATTCCCGTGGCTGGGGAAGCTCTTCCCACACCTGGGGAAGAAAGGTGCCGCGACGCGAACCATAAGTGAGAACCAAACCATGCCGGTGCGGTTGAATTTGCGCCAAAAGGCTCTCCTCACTGTCAAAATGTATGCGCTGCAGCGCAGAGAGTAATGAAACTTCCACCCGCACCTGTGACCACTCCGCTACAGCCAGCGGCGGAAAACGTGGATCCTCGAAGGCCGCCGCCAGTGCATTGGCGCGCAGGTCCACCCCGAGGGGACGATAGGCTTGCAGGCTGCCGATGCAGCCTCGCAAGCCCTGGGGTTCGGTGAGCGTCACGAAAGTCGCACCGGGCTGCTGCGCCCAGTTCGGCACCACCGGGGGCTCGACAGGCAAATTCAGTGCGTCGGCAATGGTGGCACGGGCTATATCAAGCAGGATTCCCCCGGCTTCCGGCGGAAGCCCACCGGTCTTTTCGTCACCTTCATGCGCGATCATGGCTCTCTCCGTAAAAAGCGACTGCGGCATAACCCACCACCGCATCACGGGACCCTGCCGTATCACCCGAATTACACAGCTCCACCAGGCGTGGGTGCAGGTGGTGCTTGTGGGCAACCGGAAGAAGGCCATTGATGGGCGTGGCGCCGCAAGCCTGCTCGTGGTCTATGGGCATGGGATCGAAGCGCAATATTTCCTCCACCGTATGGAGGTCTATCGCACGGGCTTCGGCATAGGGGTGATAGTGAGAAAGATCGGAACTGATGACGATGACCGTCTCCTCGCCACCCCAGAGCTTCTCCAGAACCTGGGCCACTTCGTCCGGCCGGGCATCGCCCACCACCAGCGGGACGACGCTGACGTCACCCAGCACCTCCTGGATAAAAGGCAATTGTACTTCCAGGGCATGCTCCTGCGCGTGGGCAGCGGCGATTTCCCGAACCTGCGGCAACCCGGCCAGTGCTTCCACCCCCGCCTGATCCACCGCGACGGTACCCAGCGGCGTTTGCATGGCCTGAACCCCAGGCAGAGCGAGGCCGCGAAATGGAAGGCGATGCGCTGGCCCGAGAAGTACCACCCGACGGATGCGCCCCCGCCCCGTGGCCAACAGGGCGTAACCGGAAGCGGCTACCGCTCCCGAGTAGATGTAGCCCGCATGGGGGACAATAATGGCCTTGGGCCAGGGAACCGACACCACATTGCTGGCATCTTCAGCCCTGGCCAGTAAACGTCCTACTTCCGCCCGCAAAACAGCAGCCTCGGCAGGATAAAACATGCCGGCCACCGCCGCTGGTCTGACGAGATTCATGAAGCACTCTCCCTGGCCGCTATAAGGCCAACATCTTCATGTTAGATATATCAGGATAGGAAAGAATTTTTTCAAGGGGCCGTGATTAGACCGCACAGAAAAATCCCTGATTCGCGCTCAGATTTCCTGCTGATTCACTCGCTGGGACAACTCCCCGGCGGATTCTTTGCGCTCCGAATAGCGGTCCACCAGATATTCGGCATGGTTGCGCAACAGCAGAGTGAACTTCACAAGCTCTTCCATTACATCCACCAGCCGGTCGTAATAGGCCGAAGGTTTCATCCGCCCAATCTCGTCAAACTCCAGAAAGGCCTTGGGCACCGAAGACTGGTTGGGAATGGTGAACATGCGCATCCAACGACCCAGAATACGCATCTGGTTCAGCGCGTTGAAAGACTGGGATCCACCGCAGACCTGGATGAGGGCGAGGGTCTTGCCCTGGCTGGGACGCACCGCCCCGGCATTCAGGGGGATCCAGTCGATTTGTGATTTAAATACCCCGGTCATGGCACCATGACGCTCCGGCGAACACCAGACCTGCCCCTCCGACCATAGCACGGCTTCCCGCAGCTCCTGAACCTTCGGGTGAGTATCGGGCGCATCATCGGCCAGAGGCAGCCCGGAGGGATTGAAAATGCGGGTTTCTGCCCCGAAGAGGCGGAGCAGCCGGGCGGCCTCCTCCACCATCAGACGGCTGTAGGAACGCTCGCGATTGGAACCATACAGCAGAAGCACGCGCGGTTTTCCCAGACATTCGGTCCCGCTCTTCAAGTTCGCCGAAACGGGAATCCGCAAGAGCGCCGGGTCGATATTTGGCAATGTATCCATCATGGCTTTTTCCTTAAATCAACGGCAGCCACCAGGCGAGTGCCAGCAGAGTCACCAAAAGCACCGGCGGTGTGATCAGCAGTCCGGTCTTCATATATTGGCCCCAGGTGATGGTGACCCCCTTGCGACCCAGCACATGTAACCACAACAAAGTGGCGAGACTGCCAATGGGTGTAAACTTGGGACCCAGATCACAACCGATGATATTGGCATAAACCATGATCTCGCGAATCATGGGATCCGCCGCGGCAGACGCGTGATGGATAGCCAGCGCGCCCACCAGCACCGCGGGCATGTTATTCATTATCGATGAGAGCAATGCCGCCAGAAAACCCGTACCCAGTGCGGCGGCGACCGGCCCATGGGTGCCAAACCAGTGCAGGGCCTGCGCCACATAGGCCGTCAGTCCGGCATTGCGCAGCCCATACACCACCAGGTACATACCCAAACTGAAAACCACAATTTTCCAGGGCGCATCCTGCAAAACCTTACGTACGGAAATCTGGGCGCCGCGTCCACCCCGAAACCAGCGGCCCGCCAGAGCAAGCAGAATCAAGGCGCCCGTAACAGTGACCACAGAGACGGGCACCTGCCACTGCGCGGTGACAAAATAGGCGATGAGCAGCAGGCCCAGCACCGGAAAGCTGGCGCGAAACACCAGATGGTCCCTGATCGCTGTTGCCGGTTCCGGGAGATGCGCCGTGCCGTAATGCTGCGGCAGCACCCGCCGAAAGGCGATCCAGAGCACCAGCAGCGTCGCGGTCAGCGCCACCAGATCCACCGGAACCATCACCAGGGCATAGCGAACAAACGAAATATTGAAATAATTGGCGCTGACGATATTCACCAGATTAGAAATCATCAGAGGCAGGCTGGTGGTATCGGCCACAAATCCCGTGGCGATGACAAAAGCAAAAGTGGCGGTCGGGGTGAACTCCAGTTGCAACAGGATGGCCATCACGATCGGGGTCAGGAGCAGCGCTGCGCCATCATTGGCAAAGACCGCGGCAATGGCTGCCCCGAGGATGACAATCAGCGGGAACAGGAGTCGCCCTCGCCCGCCGCCCCAGCGGGCTACGTGCAGCGCCGCCCAGTGGAAAAAGCCCGCTTCATCCAGAATCAGCGAGATGATGATGAGCGCCACAAAAGTAAAAGTGGCATCCCAGATGATGTGCCAGACCACGGGGATATCACTCCAGGTGATGACGCCAGTCGTCAGTGCCAGCACCGCACCGCCCATAGCACTCCAACCGATACTCAGCCCCTTGGGTTGCCAGACCACCAATATCAACGTTGCCAGAAAGATCAGTACCGCCAGCATGGATCGGCTACTCCGCAGAAAATTTGGCTCGTAGTCTTGACGAGCTACCAGTTCCTGTCAATACTGCAACGAAAGTTCGGGAGTTGATTTATGGACACGGCAGAACAACGGGATCAGATTGTGATCTACCTGGAGGCACTCGCGTCGCCGGTACGGCTGGATATTTTCCGGCTCCTGGTGGAGCAGGAGCCCGCAGGCTTGGTGTCTGGTGAGCTTGCCGAGCATCTGGGCCAGGCGCACAACAGCATCTCTTTTCATCTCAAGTCACTGCAGCATGCAGGACTGGTCACCGTGCAGCGGGAGGGCCGCTACCAACGCTATCGTGCGGCCATGCCTGTAGTACGCGCTTTAGTGGCCTATCTCACTGAAAATTGCTGCCGCGGCACTCAGGAATGCGCCATAACGCATGCGGAAGTATCCACAGCGCCTATCGTCCCACCAGGAAATCTGCCATGAAAAAACCGGAAATTTTGTTCCTCTGCACCGGCAACTCCTGCCGCTCCATTCTCGCCGAGGTCACCTTCAATGCCCTGGCGGCTCCGGCCATGCACGCCGTCAGTGCGGGCAGCCATCCCGCCGGGTACGTCCATCCCCGGTCGCTGGCCTTGCTGCGGCGGGAGGGGTTTTCTACTGAAGGGCTCAGCAGCAAATCCTGGGATGACCTCACCGTCACCCCCGACGTCGTCATTACCGTCTGCGCCAGTGCCGCCGGCGAAACCTGCCCGGCGTATCTGGGTCCGGCCATCCGCGCCCACTGGGGTGTGGAAGACCCTGCCAAAGCTACCGGCAGCGAAAGTGAAATCGAAGCCGCTTTCGACACAGCCTACCGTATTTTGCGGCATCGCATTGAGACCATGTGCCAATTGCCTGTGGCAGAGCTCATGGAAAAAGACCCGGCACAATTGCGTGCGGAACTGGCCCGTATTGGCAGCCTGGAACCCTGAGTCACCCCATTCTACGGAGCACATCACGATGTCCATGATCGTTGATCCCCAAGAATTTCATATCAGCATCCGCGTTGCTGACCTCGCGGCGAGTACCGATTTTTACGTGCAGTTTTTCGGTGTTGAACCCAAAGATCGGACGACACGTTACAGCACCTTCATCGTGCCCCACTTGCGCCTGAATCTGGTGCTGCTGGTCAACGATAAAGGTGAAGCATTGGACACCTATAGCCTCTATCACCTGGGTTTAGGTGTACCCAACCGCGCAGCGGTCGTCGAAAGCTACCACCGCGCCCAGGCCGCTGGTGCCGAGATCGTCAAGCCTCCCCGCACCACCTGGCGGGGCACGCCCCTCCATGAACTCTGGCTGCGCGACCCCACCGGTTACAACCTGGAAGTCTACGCGCGCCTGACCCCGGAGGAACTCACCGAGATGCCTGCCGATCAGGAAGCAACCTATCTGGTGCCCGGCACCCAGCCTCCTGCGGAGCGCTCCAACGGGTAAACATCAACCTGCTGTAAGCGTTGGCCCACGTTTTTCACGGAGGAGCCGCGCAACCCGCGATGGGCGGCGGTGTGCCCCGTAAATGGTCACCCAATAATCATAGGGTATTTAATGTGCCTGTGGATTGTCGTAGCTGAATTGTTTCCAGCACTGTTGCCATGGATGACACGCCTGCGAGAGGGTTCCTGGAGTATCGCCGATAGCGATGGG
>Ga0172379_10002957_pt1 | contig 28365 bp, 26 predicted proteins | sample GrowelOW334metaG_FD_119756 | JGI IMG/M metagenome (GOLD analysis project Ga0172379, IMG submission 119756) | Groundwater microbial communities from an aquifer near a municipal landfill in Southern Ontario, Canada - Groundwater well OW334 metaG | ecosystem: Environmental > Aquatic > Deep...
ATGCAACTCAGCACCAGCGAAAGCCGGTGCCCACGCGTAGTTGCCGTTCTCTTCCACCACGCGGACCTTGCCCGATATTCCAGCGGAAAGTGTCCCGGCGTGGATACCGGCTGCGGCGGCAAACCCAAAATCAGGCACCGCTTTCAGGGGTATTCCTTCCGAACCGCTCCAGGAGAAGGATGGGCTGGCAACCAAGGATCCGGCGAGGGAATTGAACCCGCCCAGGCGCAGTTCGAAAGGGAAGGCCAGTTCCAGAGCCGATTGCGTACCGAAGGCCGAGACTGTCCCCGCGCTTTCATAGTTCCAGCCCGCCAAAACCGCCGAGGCGAAAGGCGCGATCCTGCCGGGGGTAAGCAGCGAGCGCTTCAATGACAGGCCAAAGGACGTGTTATTGCCTACTTCCCGTTCGGTGCTGATGCGTACAGTGGCTGCAGGCTCCCAATCTTCCACAGGTGCCAGCCGGATACCCAGCGCGTAGGGTGGGGACTCGAAGTCCTTGGTTGCGCCGTAGGGTTTGCCGAAAAGGCTCGCAGCTTCCAGCTCGAAGGAACCCACAGGGAGTACTCGCGCATCCGGGGCGAAAAGATAGCCGGCTGAGCTGGCGGCAAGGCTCGCGGGCAGGATACGGATGGTCGAATCCACGACGACTTGCGTTTTTCGATGGGCTGTAACCACGGTTTCCCCATCCAAGTCCACCGATTCGGCTTCCACGTGGATTTCCCAAGAACCGTCGTGGACGGCATTACCATCCATATCCCTGCCATCCCAAAGTATCCCCTGTTCCCAGGTCGTAAACTCAGGCAGTTCGGCCAACACAAGTTGTGTGCCATCCCTGTGTTTAAGGTATACTTTTGCGGTACCGGGGGAAGTCGCGTGGAACGAGATTCGGCAGGACCCCAATAGCCCCGGGTTCTGGGGGTTGAATCGGGGGCGTGCCGTCCGCAGTCTCCCGATGGAAAAATCGGCTTCTTCCAGTTCGATATCCAGCGTACTCGTCATGCCCCTCATGATGATGACCGTGCGGGCTTGTTCCTGAAAACCGAAGGCTTGTACCCGTACGCTGTGCAAGCCTTCCTTCAGTTCGGTGCGCTCCGTATGGCGTATGATGCCGTCGATGCTCAGGATGGGCTTGAAGGGTCTGCCCGTTTTCGGTCCGTCCTTGTGGGCAACGGGGCTCATGTCGACTCTAAGGTACCCTGTGGCCTCGCTTAGGGCAAAATCCACAACCAGTTTCTTGTTTTCCGACACGGTCAGTGTGATTTCCCTGTCCCAATAGCCGTCCTTTTCAAGAAGCAGAAAATGCCTGCCCGGGAGAAGGTCGTCGAGGATGAGAGGTGTCTTTCCCCGCCGTATGCCGTCGAGTCTGACGTATGCGCCCGTAGGGTCGCTATAGATAGCAATGCCGCTTCCATCTTCTTCGAGCACCGAATCCGCCGGGATGTTCCAGACAAAAACCAGGGAGAGCACGGCACAGGCCAGTGCCAAAGGCGTCGACAGGGAAAATGAGCTACCGAAGCTAATAGCAACGCTGGATTGCATGGATAGAGTGTAGCACGGAAAGGGAAAAGGCAAAAAGAGCCGTCCTGAACCATTCGCCGGACGGCTTGTCGCTCAAAGTCAATTCATATCCATCAGACCGGCAGTATTCCCTTGGAGAAGTCCGCCTGCACGGTCAATGCCCGTGCACCCAATTGCTCGTCGATCATGAACAGTCCGGGACCCGAATCACCGCCCAGCTTGAGTTTCTGGAGGATCTCGTTATCATTCTTTTCTTCCTCGATCTGCTCGGTGACGTACCATTGGATAAACTGATATGTACCATGATCCTTTTCCGCCAAGGCAAGATCAGCGATCTCGTTGATGCTCTTGGTGACGAATTTTTCATGCTCCAGGGTTTTCTCGAACATTTCCTTGGCGGAAGCGAAAGTCTTGGGCGGCTCCTTGATTGCCTGCAAATGGACTACAGCACTTTGGTCCAGCAAGTAATTATACTGCTTCATGGCATGGAACATCTCTTCGTGGTATTGGACCATGAACCAGGTCGCGAAGCCATTCAGACCCATGTTGGAACTGTTGGCGGACATGGCCATGTACAAATACGCCGAATACATTTCGTTGTTGATCTGCTTGTTGATGGCGTCCGCCATCTTTTGGCTTATCATTGTTTCGCTCCTCTTTGCCGTTTGATAGGGGTATGTCTTACCCCACTCCAAATATAGGGTTTTGACTGGCCAAAGGCAAATTAGTAATCATTCTTATTAGGTTAATTTACCTGCCTGTAAAAAGCTGAAATAGGCGTGTTCCGAGAAGATCAGGTGATCGAGCAGCGTTATCCCCAGCAGATCGCCGGTTGCCTTGAGCCTCTGTGTGATATCCTCGTCCTCGAGGGAGGGCTCCAGCCTGCCCGATGGATGGTTGTGGGCGACGATCACCGAACTTGCCCGATCCACGATGGGGTCGGCAAACACTTCCCGCGGATGGATAAACGTTCGGTTTACCAGTCCCACAGTGACGACCCGTACGGCCAAGGTTTCATGGGCGCCATTAAGGGACAGGCAGATGAAGCGTTCCTGGCGGCGATCCGCAAAATGCCGTATCAAGGGGTACGCATCCGACGGGGTGGCGATGCGACTTCCGCATGGACCCCAACGGCGCCTGCCGAATTCGAGCATGGCCGAAACCGCGCAGGCTTTGGCATTTCCCAGCCCGCCAAGACGGCACAGATCCTTGATTTTCGGTATGCCCCGTTCGGCGTCAAGTTGGTCGGCAAGCTCCGCCGAGAGCATGCTCACGCTCTTTCCGCGGATCCCTGAGTTAAGTATCACGGCCAACAATTCCTGATCGGACAATGCCGCCGGCCCCAGGGCTGTCAACCTTTCCCTGGGCCGCAACGGGGCATCCGGCACCCCGATACCAGGTTTTTCGCGTACCGAATACTTCTCGTCAGCCATACCCGCTTCCTTGCACGTCCTTTCATAGTGAATAAGTGTTTCCATGCCGGAAGTACGGGTGTTTCCCGCGTCCCGCTTCGATGTCCGGCTTTCTATTTTGAAAAACCGTATACTCTCAAGGGAAAGCCGGGTGATTCCGAACAAATATCATGAGCAGTATGAACTTCATCAAGATCTGCATATTGATACCGATAGCGGTTATCCTGGCCGCCTCCTGCTCTACCCTGAAGCCTGCGGATTTTGCTTCTGTGGTTCCTATCCCCTCGGATGAAATGCCTGCAGGACAAGCACCTGAAGAACAAGCACGTGCGGAACCGGTTCCTGCACAGGAACCTCCGAGCTTGGCCTCGATCCCGCCCGAAAAACCGGTTGAGCCCCCAGAGTTGCCGGTAGTTCCGACTCCTCCAAAGCAAATCCTGGGTTCTGCCCTTGTGGGTGCCGAAAAGCTGTCTGCTTTTTTCATGCGGGAAAACCCGAAGGCGGACCAGGGCTTCGTACGGGAACTCGCGGAACTATACGTAGAGGAAGCGGGTGCGGAGGGTGTATCCCACGAAGTCGCGTTCATCCAGATGTGCCTGGAAACTGGTTTCCTTAGTTTCCAGGGTTTGGTGACGCCGGACATGAACAATTTTTGCGGTTTGGGTTCCATCGGTCCGGGCAAGCCCGGAGAACGCTTTCCCACCCCACGTATCGGAGTGCGCGCCCATGTGCAGCATCTGAAAGGTTACGCAACCGAAGAGCCACCGGTCCGGGATTTGGTCGACCCGCGTTACCGCTGGATACGCTATGGGTCCGCACCCATGATTGCCGACTTGGCGGGACGCTGGGCAAGCGACCCTGACTATGGTTCAAAACTGGAAGCCCTGCTCCGTCGTCTGTATTCCTTCACATTTATGACAGGGCACCTTTCAATACTGGTTTTGAAAGATGCCCAATGTTATGAAGTCCCCTTGTCTTTCTCGTTTAATTACGAAAAAGCGGAAATAGAGCCTAAAAGCGATCAGTAGCCAAAAGTACCAAGGTGCAGGCGTGCATCCAAGGGATGCCTGCCTCATCGAGTGTGGTTGCAAGGACGGGATTTTCTGCCCCCGGGTTGAAAATGACCCTTCCCGGTCGGCTCGCGACGATTTCCCCGGCAAGTGCCGTCGACCGTTGGGCAGATAAATACACGCTAACCGTATCCAGTTTCGTATCGATTTCCCCGAGCGTGGGGAGGACCCTCAGTCCGAGTACTTCTTTCAGCGTCGGATTGACCGGAATTACGTCAAACCCTTTTCCTGCCAATCTATCTATGGCCTTATACGCATACCGTTCCGGATTGTCGCTGGCACCGAGTACCGCGACCGTTCTCTGTTCAGACATCTCGCATACCTCATTGCAATTTAATATACTCTAGACGCTTGGAGGAAGCCATGAAAACCCGATCGGTCTTGTCGGCCTTGTTTGCATTCTATCTATGCCTGAACCCAGTCCACGCTCAAAATATCGACATGTTGGTCGCATCGGGTTCGGGAAAGGGCAAAACCCAGGCAAAAGCGCTCGAAGCGGCAAAAATCGAGGCCGTCAGCGTCCTTGTGCGTACGGTCATGAGGCGCGATACCGTTTACCGGGACTTATTCCTTAACGAGGCGCTTAAAAACGACTGGTTCCTGCAGGAAAATCCGGCACGGAAGGATAAGGATGGCTGGATAGTCGAGCTTGAGGTACGGGTCGATCCGGGTATAGCCGAAGCCCTCTACTTTGGGCGTTATTCCACGACCGTAAGCGCCTTGCTCGATCAGGCCGACGAGGCCATTGGAACGGTGGAGGCCTTGTTGGCCGAAGGTTCCCAAAAGGAATCCAATGCCGATCTTGGCGGCGCTGAAACCGCTTACCGGCTGGCCGAGGCCAAGATAGCCGAAACCCTGCGCTATATCGGTCCTGTAGAGGATGCCACTTTCTTCTCATCCAACGGAAACAGGAAAGCGCTGGAGATCAAGACTCTGATGGCGTCCTTCCGGGATTCGGCTCTCGAGGGTCTCGCCCGTATCGGAGAAAGCCGCGACAAGCTGACGATGGACCAGAACTACCGCAACGTGCTGGAAACGATGGATGCCGTGGAAGTCGAGCTTTCCACCGCGTCCTCATCCGCAGATGCGCTCCATCCCTTGGCGACATCCCCAAAATCCTATTCGGCGGAATCGCTCCGGGTAGGGCTGGAAAAGGCGAAAAGTACGATAGTCACTCTGGAACGGCGCAAAAAAATGCTGGATCAGCAAGCTGGAACCCTTTCTGCCGCTATGGAATACCCCCTGGCCAGGTCGGAATTACTCACCGGCCGTATCGTCGCCCTTCTGCGCGAATTGCGATCTTCTGCCTCCGTTGTCGAAAGGGAACTTTTCGCCCGCTCTCCCGCAGTGAAAGCGCTGGTATGGGGTTTCGATCACGTACCTTCGGACCGGCTCGCCATGGGTATGCTGTTTCCTATCGCCATGAAACCCGGGCAGGACGGGCCCGAAACTAACTCACCGGAATTTCAACTCGATGTGAGTGCCGAAGGTGCCTTTTCGTTGGGTAGTGGTGGCTTCTGGGGCAGGACCACGGCTTCCATGGGAAGTGATCCGCTTATCGGGGACGCTTCCTCCTCGTATCTCGAACAGCAGGTGGATGCCGGTTTCTACGGTACCGGCATTTTCGGTCTGGGTCTGCGCTGGGATTGGTCCCGCAACGTAGGGAACCTTTCACACGATCCTGTCAGCGCGCTGGTCGTCCACCTAGGTTCCGCAGGGAATGATTTGGGTGGTCGCCGAGCGGTACCCATGTGGTTGTTGAGCGCCTCGTGGGAATTCCCCGGCGAAGGGGAGTTCATCCTTTCCCGCGACCTAAACCTGGCGCTGGAGACCATCCTGCGACCTTCCCCATCAATCCGTCTGGAAGCAGGACTGGCTTCCGGGGCACGAAGCCTGGAATCCGGAACGCTCTCGTACCTTGCCAAGGCAGATGCAGGTCTTGGTTTTCGTCTGCCTTTCCTTAAACCCATACTCTGGCGCGTGCTTTGGGAGGGGCGTTATCTGGCCCCGGTGGAAGGTGGCGAGGTAAAGGGAAACCAATCCGAAACGGACCATGCATTCCGTTTCGGTATCGAATACACATTCTGAGCCGGCTTTTCTTTTCGCGGCTAGATGCCTAACAGGCCTATTCCCCAGGATTGTGCATTGGCTTGCATCGGAATAAGCTAACCGATCTCTGTACCGACGAATTTCTCGCCAGAGAGGAGTTTTTTCAGGTTCGCCAGATCACGACCCGCGGCACAAACGACCTTGAGCCCGATTTTTGCCGCGTGTTTGCTCGCGATGGGGTCAAACGGCACATTTTTGCCAGGAACCCAATCGTCGCCGACTATCTTGCGGAAATCCGTCCAGCTGATGGCATCGATGGGCTTGGCGTCCGGGTTGGTTCGGGGATCGTCGGTATGAACCTTGGCGATATTGGACAGGTTTACGACCTTGTCGGCCGAGAAGCGTTCTGCCAATAGGACCGCGTCATAGTCGGTGGAGAATCCGGGTTTCCAGCCGGCAGCAACCAGTACGCGCCCCATGAAGGGTGCCACCTGCGTTGGGTCGATGACGACATCCTGGGTACACCACTCGCCCATCGCGGCGCGCATGAGTTGGGCATTCATCCTGGTGGCCATAATGCCTATCCAATCAGCCTGGTCGTCCTTGCTGGGCACAACGAGTTCGCGGTAGGCTTTTTGCCATGCCCGTGCGGGTCCCCCGCCTCCAACTACAAAAATAAATCGGCGTTTTTCATCGGCTTTCAGGAATTCACCGATCAATTCCACAAAACCCTTCACAAAGGCAACATCCACCACATCGGGTGCTACTATCGATCCGCCCAAAGAAATAACAGTCACCATGCCGAAGGCCCTCCAGGATCGTTAATATATTCCGCTCACCGTAATATCATTCCATAAGGATGAATAGGAATCCAGGGCTCCCACGGATTCTTCCCAAAGGTTCTGCAGTGCCCATACTTTGGGCCTCGCGACGATCCTTCCTCTGGGATCCATGGGAGACAAGTCCGCGAATCCGCGGGAGAAAATAATACGCTGGTTGTCCATGTTACCAAAGTAGTAGTCGCTTTTATCGGCGCGCAAGGTCAAGCCAGAGGGCACTGCCCCTGCTCCAAAAGCCGGATCGACAGGTATCCAGCCAAAGCCGTCAAGCCAGAATTCAGCCCACCAATGTCGGAACGATGCTCGATTTCTGTCTACCACAAAACCCGAAACGGGCAGGGACGGGATACCCAGCGATCTGGCCAAAGCGCAGAATAGCAGCGAGGCGCTGTAGGGATCGGCTTTCTTGGCAACGGGTATCTCCAGGGGGCCACCATCAAAGGGCTCGGTGCCGATACCGGCGGAGAGCACGAGCCAGTCGTAGAGTTTGCGCGCCTGCAGATACGGGTTGCGTTCTTTCCCTACCAGTTTTTCGGCCAGTTTGGTTATTTCCTTATCATCAGCGGGTATCAAGGGATTCGACAGCGTATAGGCTGATCTGACAGGTCCGGGGATTCCCCTTTTTACCAGGGATGGCTTTATTTGGGTCTCCACCGTATAGGTGTCGACTATATAGGCGAGTGAAATTCTGGTGGATGAGCCGGCCTCAAGATCCTTGAGCTGGAATAAGGACGTACCCCGATGGTTCTCCACAAAGGGATCCAGGGAACGGGAGACCAATTGTCTGTTGCGCTGCGACGGGCTGGATACTGGCTGGGGAACCCACAGGTACAGGGTATTCGGACCGGATACCCGCGATACCTGCACCTCCACGGAATAATTGAATGCGTAGGTACGTTTTTCCTTGAAAATTTTCGTCCCCGGTTTATCCATGAGTTCCAGGAAAAGGGGATCACTGATACCCCGGGATGTCTTTACAACAAGGTTACCGCTGGATGCACCGTCCGGAACACGTACCCGTATTTCCCGGTCGCTCCACAACTCATAGCCGAATTCGTGATCCGAGACAGCTACCCAATCAGGAGCCCTCACTGCCGCAGGAGCCGAAGGCGGGGTTTCCGCATCCCAGGAGAATAATACTTCGCCGTTTTCCCGAGCGGCACCAAAATTCTTGCCGCTTATCGTAACCGCTCCGCCGATCATGGCACTGGATTGGTCCAGATTGGATGCCCGCGGACCTATTCCTTCCTCATTCGAGGAGATAGGTAAGGGTACCGAAGCCCTGTTTGTGAAAAGTGCGGCATTGCTGCGTTTCCCGCCTACATGTACATACACGAGGCCGGACTCGCCAAAATCGGGAACCCGCACAGCTATGCGGGTATCGCTCCATTCTATATAGGAGGATGCTGTCGGTGACGATCCAGAAATGGAAACCCGATTGTCACCCCGCTCGTGCTGGAACCCCGTACCACGGATGGTCAGGATCTCTCCCATGTTTCCAATCCGGGGATCGATGGACTCTATCCGCAAGCCTCTCCCCGTACAGCCAATGGCGAAGGGAAGGATTGCCAAAGTCAGGAGGATACGTACGTTTGGGTATCGGGGATTCATCCAATCATCCCTGCGAGTGGAAAGGTTCCCTTCACTCGCCGGCCTTGCGTTCTCCGCCTACGGTGTTGGATGCTTCCGGGTCGGAGTTGTCGGGAGCTTGGTCTTCCTTCTCGTCATAAGGCGAAAGCTTCAATTGTACTTCGATCCGCGAGCCGGCGTCGGATTTTTTCTGGCCAAGGGGGAAAAAATATACATTTTCCCCGAATTCGATGGGGATGGTCTGCATGCTCGTATAGTATCGCATCCCTTCTTCTTTGGTTGATACCCATACCTGCCCTTGGGCTACCAGGACATGCCTGCCGTCTTCCCGTTTGTATGGGGTGAACTGGACGGCGACGACTACGTTGGAGCCCACCAATTTCATGGACACGGGACGCCCGGGAATCGTAACCTTCGAACTGGCGGAACTCCAGCTGGAAGCCTGATCCTTTTCCACTACCCGGGCTACCATTTCCAGAACGACTGCACGATCGCGCAGGACCGAGATGATATTATTGGAATTTTCCTGCGCGGACGCTGCAGCCGTAAGCAGCACGAACAACGCGATGCCGATATTTTGTTGCCGCATCAGGGCACGGGGCTCCTTATGTAGTCGGCGGCACGGACCAAGGCTGGTTCACCGGAGAAGGAAAAGTCCGATGTGTCCGGGAGTTTTATTATTATGATCTCACCGGACGAATCCTGGGTCTCAAGATAGCGTAATATGCTACCCATATCGGTTACGGGGATGGCGGGACGAATATCCGAACGGATGTCCGCAATCGATGTCTCGGAGGTCCTGAAGAGGGGACCGGTCACCAAGGCGGTGATGATGGCCACTGCGAATATGGCAGCTATAGCCGCCGGCAAGGGTAGTATTAGGGGGCGTCGCCAGGATGAGGGACTACGCTGGAAACGAGTGGAACTGGCCAGAGCCCGCCATACCCGGGCCTTCGCCGCTTCCAGGTTTTCCATGTCGATCTCGGACACGGCCGATGCGATGGCCCTGAACGTTCCTGCCGTAGCCGAACACGAGTTGCAGGAATCCAGGTGGGATTCCATCCGTTCCTTCCACGGGGAAGGCATTTCGCCATCCACATAGATGGATAACAATTGACGATCAGGACACATGCGTACCGTCCTTTTCGATCATGGTGGCCAAGCGCTCACGCGCCCTGAACACCCGAACTTTTACGTTGCCCTCGCTTATTCCCAGGGCTCTTCCGATTTCCTTATAATTCAAATCGCCGAATTCCTTTAATACTAACACTACTCGGAGGTTTTCGGGTAATTTTTCGAGCGCCGCCTGGATTTCCGCTTTCGTTTCATCCTTCAGTACGACACTCTCACCCGTTTCCGGTACCCGAAGGTCCTCATGGAACACCTTCTGGTACGCCCGCCTTTCCCGCTCCTTGCGCTTCGCATAATTTAGGGATCCGTTCTTTACGACGCGTATAAGCCAATACTTGGCCTCTTCCGCATTCGGAAAGATCATTCCCTTCTCGTGCAACCGAAAAAAAGCCTCCTGACAAAGGTCTTCCGCCGCTTCCTCGCTACCCGCAATCCTGTACGCCACCCTGTACAGGATAGGGAAAACCGAGTCGTATAGACGACGGAAATCCGCCGTGGTAGTCTGCCTTCCCTTGTCTAGAAACAAAGCATCCTCTCGATCGTTACAGAATATCCAATCAGTATGGACTTATCAATTTTTACGCCAAACGGTGCCTGTGGGACTATCTTCCAGTACAATTCCACGATTCTTCAGCGCGTCGCGTATTTCATCTGCTTTTTTAAAATCCCTATCCTTCTTTGCCTGGGTCCTTTCGGCAATCAGGGCATCCACTTCTTTCGCCAGTCGGGCAGCATCCTCGTCTGTGCTTGCCGAAGCGATGTTCTGGACCGTTTCTTCCTCCATGGCGGCTTTCCGTAGGTCCAGGCCCAGCACACAGTCCATATCGAATGCCACGGCGAGTACATCTGCCGCGCTTGCGGAAACATCCCGCAGGAGCCCCCATAACTCAGCCAAAGCCCTCGGTGTGGAAAGGTCCATTCCCAAGTAACGGTCAAAAGCTTCCAGATATACACGGGCAGGGGAATCTGCTGCCACGTTATTTAGGTCCAGCGCCTGAATATCGAGGCCGGTTGCAAGGGTGCGGATACGCTCGGCCAGGCTGCGACGGGAATTCCGCGAGCCGTCCAGGGCTTCGAAGGAGAATTGCAGCTGGCTACGGTAATGGCCGCCGAGCAGGAAGAAGCGATAGTCCAGCGGTTGATATCCTGCGTCCGTAAGGCTGCGAAGGGTAAGGAATCCACCTTGGGATTTTGACATCTTACCCCGGTTGAGTACGAGGAATTCGTTGTGAATCCAGTATTTAACCCATTTTTTCCCGGTTGCTGCCTCGCTCTGTGCTATCTCGTTTGTATGATGGATGGCGATATGGTCTATGCCACCGGCATGGATATCGAAGCTCTCTCCCAGGTATTTCATGCTCATGGCCGAGCATTCGATATGCCAGCCCGGGTAACCGCGCCCCCAAGGGCTGTCCCAGATAAGGGCCTGGTTCTCGAATTTGCTTTTGGTAAACCAGAGCACGAAATCGTGGGGATTGTGCTTGTTGCCATCCACATCCGTACGGGTCCCTGCTTTTTGTTCGTCCATTCTGAGCTGGGCGAGTTCGCCATAGGACGGAAATTTGGTTATGTCAAAATAAAGGTTCCCACCGGCGGAGTAGGTGAAACCGTTGGCTTCTATGCGCTGGATCAATTTGATCATGTCGCCAATGTGCTCGGTAGCCCGGCAGACGACATCCGGCGTATGTATGTTCAGAAGGGCCGTATCCCTGAAAAAGGCCTCGGTGTAGAAGGCGGCGACCTCAAGGACACTTTTCCCGCGTTCTTCCGCACTCTTCACCATCTTGTCGTCCCCAGAATCGTCATCGCCGGTCAGGTGGCCGACATCGGTTATGTTCATGACGTGTTTGGTGGCGTAACCGGCGCGCCTGATTGTACGTACCAGCAGGTCATGGGTCACGTAGGCCCGAAGGTTTCCGATATGGGCAAAGTTGTATACCGTCGGACCGCACCCGTAAAAACCCACAGATTCTGCGTTCATTGGTTTGAAGGGCTGTACTGTGCGGCCAAGGGTATTGAAAAAAGAGAGCTGCATGCTGCCTCCAAACCGAAAACTCTGGGTCTACGGTACGGAAATTGCTTGAAAAAATCAATAGAAGATAGTTCAATGTGATGGTGACAAATGAAATTCGTCGATTGATTTCGGATCTCGGCCTTGAGTCTTCGACACGCTTCGACGAACCCATGGCTGCCCATACGACCTTTCGGGTAGGTGGACCGGCAGATGCCTTTTTCCGGCCTGAAGGCATGGGCGCGGTGGCGGATATCAGCGCAGTCCTGAAAGCGTTCCGTTCAAGGGGATTGCCGGTATTCATCCTTGGCGGGGGGGCCAATATCGTCGTCTCCGACGCGGGAATCCGCGGTCTTGTCCTGGATATGCGAGGCTGGAGCGGTTGCGAATTCGACCAAGGACACCCGGAAACCCCGACTTCTCCTACTTCGGTCTACGCCAGGGCGGGTACCAGTGTGGACGAGTTGGTAGACGAGTGCGCCCGAAGGAAGCTGGGCGGGCCTGAATTCCTTGCCGGTATGCCGGGTACGGTGGGGGGAGCCCTCTGGATGAATGCACGCTGTTACGGATCCTCGGTCTCGGATATTCTTGTAGAAACGGACATACTTGACGAGGATGCCGAGTTCGTGAGGATTGCCTTTGATCCTGCGGATTTTGGGTATAAACATAGTCCCTTCCAAAAAGGCGGCGTCCTGATTTTAGGCGCCCGGTTTCGCCTGAAAATGACCGATGGGACTGCAATCCGGTCAGAATGCCTGCGTCTGCGGGCGGACCGTGAAGCCAAGGGGCATTATCGATATCCTTCGGCGGGTTCGATTTTCAAGAATGACCATGCTTATGGCAAGCCTTCAGGGAAAATCATAGACGAAATCGGATTGCGGGGCAGTGCCCTGGGAGGAGCCAGTGTAGCCTCCTGGCACGGAAATATCATCATCAATACCGGTGGTGCGCGGGCTTCGGATATACGCGCCTTGGTCGAATTCGTAGCAGACCGGGTCAGAAAGGAAATCGGGCTTGTTCTGGAACCGGAAATCCTGTTTGTTGGCGAGTGGTGAAGCGTATTCATTCAAGCCTGAAATCGGATCGCCGATTGTGTATACTAGGTACGCATGGGGGCTTCTATGAAATTAAACCGGTTTGACCGTTCCTTACTGCTCCTGGCCGTATATTCCATTTTCTCCGCAACCTCCTTTGTTGCCGCCTCCACGAAAGTCGGGTATATCGAATATATGGAGGGTGAGACTTCGATCACCCGCGCAGGTTCGGTTCTTGATAATATCGACCTTGGTTCCCCTGTAGAAAATTTTGATCTGTTAAAAACAGGTCCTTCCGGTTTGATCATCATTTCCCTGGATCCGGTTACCGGAATGGGTGGCACCCTTACCATCAAGCCAAAATCGGTATTCGCCGTCAAAACCGAGCTTGTAAAGGGTGTGCCCTCCACCGAAGTCGATATGATCGGCGGTGCGGTAGCCGTCAAGGCCAAAAAAATAGCCGGCACACCCAACCTGGGACTCAGGACCAGCAATACCATCATGGGCGTCCGTGGTACCGAATTCGAGGTGACAGTCTCGGTAAACGATTCCCTTCTTGTTATCTGTACCGATGGCAGGGTGGTCTGTGCCGGAGAGTCGGGAGAGGAGCTGGAAGCTTTCCCCGGCCAATTGGTGCAAGCCAAGGCTGGCGAAAGGCTCGGCAAGGTGCCTGTCGCGGTTTCGGACGTAGAAACCTTCAGGAATGACTGGATCAGCGAGGAAATAAGCGCTTTCAAGGCAAGCCCCTTACGTGCCCTCGACCAGTATGCCAAGAGCTATAAAAGGCTCCGTGACGACTTCCGTAAGGCCTTCGTGCCTTTGACCTCCGATGCTGGTCTCGCTGCCTGGATCGCCAATGAGAAAAAACCTGGCTTCGTGTATAGCCCCAACGATATCACCGTGATGAAGCAGAAGAGCGCCCTCGCACCCAAGCTCATGCGTGTGCGTGGGATACTGTTCATTTTCGAGCGGGTCTTTTATAGGCTGGAAGAAATCCGGAGTCTCCTGTCCGCATCCGATATGCGTTCCCGGCTGGATTCGGGGGGCACCGTAGCGGACTTGTACAAGATTCTGGCCCAGGAACGCGCGGAGCTCGAGAGAATGACCGCCGGGTATCGCAATGCCCTGCGCTTGTTTGCCCTGTATAACGAGGGGCGGGAGCCTGTACCCTCCGGATCCGACTCTGTCGATGTCGATTTCTTCGACGATAACTCGGGATTTTTTGATTGATGGCCTGTTATTGTCGTGAAGAGATGCGAAGGTATCCTGTCACGGCGTTGACAAAGGCTTGGATCGCTTCCTATACTTCATGGAAAGGCGATGTTTAAGGGAGCGGGATGACGAACCAACTGCAACTGGCCTTCGTTAATTTTAAAAAGGACTCATACATAATCGTGGAAGGCAAGCAGAATGCCGACCGCTTCTTTATCTTGCGCCAAGGAAAGGTGCGGGTGTTCAAGGAAGTGGAAGTCGTAGAGGAAGAGGGCGGCAACGTTCTTGGCCCCGGCGATTTCTTCGGTGTCGTTTCCACCATGTCCAGCCATAGCCACATCGAGACCGCCCAGGCGCTCACGGATGTGACGCTGATTTCTGTCCAGAAAGAGCAGTATGGTCAGCTGATCCAGAATAACGCGCCGGTAGCCATGAAGATAATCCTTCAGTTCTCCAAGCGCATGCGTTACCTGGATGAGGCCCTTACCCGCCTTACACTCAAGAGCACGGCTGAGAATGATCCCTCCCACCTATTCAGGGTTGCCGAATACTACGCAAGGCAGAGCCAGTACAACCAGGCGTATTATGCGTATTACCAGTACCTCAAGTACTGTCCGAGCGGCCAGAACGCAAATCTGGCACGGGACCGCATGCTCAAGATACAGCCCTATTCCAAGGCGGTCTATCTTGAGCGGAAGGTCGATGACTTCAATCGCATGTACCCAAAAGACACCATGATTTTTTCGGAAGGACAACCGGGTGAGGAGCTGTATATAATCCAGAGGGGCTCCGTAAAGATAACCAAAATTGTCGACAACAACGAAGTGCTGCTCGCGGTGCTGAAACAGGGCGATATCTTTGGCGAAATGGCCTTGTTGGAAGCCAAGCCCCGTTCGGCCAGCGCGGTTGCCTACGAAAATTGCACGCTCTTGGCCGTAAACAAGGAAAACTTCGAACGCATGGTTGCTACCCAGCCACAGATAGTGACTAGGCTTACCCAATTGCTTGCTGAACGTATTTGGTTCATTTACAAGCAACTGGCGAATACGCTCATTACCGATCCCCTTGGCCGCATGTACGATGCCTTGCTGATGCAGCTCGAAAGGAACAGGGTGCCCCTGATCCAGGCGCCGTATACGCTGGATTTCGGTTCCAAGGAACTTATCAACATGGTCGGGCTTCCGGCTGCCGACGGTAATCTGGTGCTCCGTAAATTGCTGGAAAACCCGAAAATCAAGGTCATAGACAACAAGGTGTCCATGATGGACGTGTCCGAAGTTGTCAAACAAACCGAGTATTACCGGAAAATGCAAAAAATCGAGCGCGCCCGCAGGGAGTCGGCTTCCCGGATGTAGGAAAGAAATCGCCTAATGCCATCCGTATACGTGTCGATATTATAAGTGGGGCGGTTCCATGTCGGGGCCGCCCCGTTGAATATGCGTCCTTCATTCCATCGGAGTCAGGCCATGCCCAATCGTACCCTTTCAATCGGCCTTTTACTCTTTTTCCTGGCTTTTGGGATCAATGCCCAGGAAGCAGCCAAAAAAAAGACGGATGCCGCGAATCCGGCTACTGGTACCCCGACGGCAGCCGTCGCGACCACACCAGCTACAACGTCCACAGCGGCATCCGCGACATCCGAGCCGGCCAGTACCGTACCGGAAGTGGTTGCTACCGGATCGGGGACGAAAACCCTTTCGTCAGATTTTCATGGCATTCGTCTGGGTATGAGCCTGGAAGAATTGAAATCGGCGCTGGCGGTCAATTCGCTCTTTGCATTCCGCGGTGACAGGGATGTTTCCTTGTTGCCCGCAGGTGAGCAGGTCCTGATAGAGACAAGCGGATTTTCATTCGTCAAAAGGGCATTTTTTCAATTACGGGAGAATCGGCTGTTCATAATGGCCTATTCACTGAATTCGGAAACGATGGATCATTATTCGGTTTTTTCGGCCTTGGTAGAAGATTACGGCGAGCCGGACAGTCTGGATCCCAAAGAGGCAGTGTGGCTTTCGGAAGAGGTGCGTCTCTCCGTTGAACGGCCACTCACCGTAAAATATATAGACAGGAAGGTTTTTGACCAGCTTTTTCTTGATTCCCGGGTGACGGCTTCCAAGGAAACTGTCTTGCGCGAGGAGTTCCTCGATGCTTTTTAAAGTCTTTTCGGCAAGGTTTCTTTTCATGTTTTTACTTTATGCCTTTTTATTGGTGGGTGTGGGCTCTTGCGCGTCCGGTTCGGATCAGACCCGTGCCCAGCCCCGACTGCCGTCGGTTGCGCTGGGCATCACGAGGGATGTATTACCGGTCGCGAAACTTGTTGCGGAGGTGGCCGATTCCGATACGGAACGGGAGCGTGGCTTGATGTTCAGGAAGGGTCTTGCAAACGGTGAAGGCATGCTTTTCGTCTTCCCATCGGACCAGCGCCTGGCTTTCTGGATGAAGAATACCCAAGTGCCACTCTCCATTGCCTGGATCGAAGCAGACGGGACCATCAGCGAGATTCGGGAAATGACCCCATTTTCGCTGGCGCCTGTTGAATCGCTCCGATTCGTGCGCTACGCACTGGAGGTTCCGCAAGGCTGGTTTGCCTGTGCAGGCGTGAGAGTAGGGGACCGTGTGGTGATTCCTGAGGCTCAGAGGGTTCCGGCCGACTCCAAGTAGTTGCTGGCGACCGGGTCACCTGGCTCGAATTCCAGGACGGTGCGGAAAAAGGATTGGGCCTCGTCCTTATGTCCAGAACGAAGTGCGACCATTCCCAGATTGGATATTACTTTTATGTTTTCCGGCTCTTCCCTCAGGGCTTTGGTCAAGGATTTCCGTGCCTCTGCGAGTTCTCCCAATTCCATCTGGCAGATGGCCAATTCATTGTAGATGTCCGCACCCGTACCGCCCAGTTCCACGGCCTTGCCGAAGGCGGCGGAGGCATCCGCCCAGCGTTCGAGCCTTCTTAGCCCCCAGCCCAGCACGAACCAGCCGTTCCAGACGCCCGGATGGCGCTCAAGGAAATCCCGGGCTTTGAGTATGCCCTTGTCTTCTTCTCCCAGGCGTATGTAGTCGAATGCTTCCTTGAAAACCGAGTCGTCCAACTCGCGGGAATCTATCTCTTTTACGATGGCGCTGGCCTTATTGCGCTTCCGTGGATCTTCTCCCCCCGACAGGTAGTCGGAAAAACATTCCTTGGCCTTTGCAAAGTTTCCACGTTTCATGAAGAAGAATCCGGCGTTGAAATACGCGTCGGGCAAGGGGTTATCCATGGAAAGTATGTGTTTCCAGGCGGCGAAGGTGGCCTCGGTCGCTTCTTCGAAGTCCTCTTCGCGGCCGGCGCGTTCAAAAGAATCCGCCTCTTCCTCAAGGACCAGGGCTTCGTTCAGGAGGACAGCCCCGGAATCGGGGAATAGTCCGCGTAGGGCGTGGAGAATTTCCAGTGCCATGCGATAATCGCCGTTCCGCGATTTGAGGATGGCGGCTTCCGAGAATTCAGCCAGGATATCGGGTTTGACGGCGAGGACGAATTTTCGATAGTAGTCGGCGTCCTCGCCATCCGGCTCCCGGGCGACGACCTTGATCATACCCGAGATTATCATTTCCCATGAAAGGTTCTCGACATCGAGTTGAACAGCCCCTGGGGGCAGTTCAACCGGTATGGCGATGGATGGATCCATGACAAAATCCCCATAATCACGGCTGAGGGATTGGGGGACCGAAAGATAGACTATCCTGTCCCCTGTGAACTCCACGTTCATTCGGTCGCATCCGCCGCAGCCTGTTCCCCTCGGGGATCGGCACGTACTTGGTTCAGATAGTCATTTATACGCATCTTGTAGCTCATAGGTACTGTCTGTTCGACGAAATTCAGGGCGATGGCGCAAAGGTCCTTCCTTCCCTCGACATCTTCCGCACGCACGGACCTGCCCCGGATCAGCATGGATTCGCGAGGATCCTCAAAATCGAAACGGATGGCGGCTTCCTTCTCGGACAGGAATTTCGCTACCCCAACCATGATTATTTTTGCCCCTGAAAAGGATACGTCCCGGATGATGCATCTTCTTGGTACGCCCTGTATGAATACTGCCGTTTCCTTGAGGGTGAGGCCCAACTTGCGCATCGAATCAGCGGTGAGTAGTATGCGGTCTTCCCTTCGTTTCGATGAATTCATGTTTGCGTCCAGGAGACGGCCCATGATTTCAATAAGATCGTCCGGCGGACGTTGGCTGTAACTCAGCGTGAACATGGCCACGTCCTGGGAACCGGTGTATGGTGCGTAACCTGCAGTACGGGCGGAGACGAAAAAGAGCAGGGGATCTACCTTGTCCGATAGTTTGAAACTGAATCGCAGGCTGACCAGATTGTTGGCTTTTTGTATTTTTTCATGCAGGTTGGTTTTGGAGTTTACTATTATTTTAGCGCTGTCAAAGGATGACGAATGGATGACACAAGGCCATGTTTCGCCCAGGCATTTCAGGAATACCTGTTGTGGGACCAAACCAGTGGCTTTTATGACTTCCTTCGTAAAGGTTACGTCAATAGCACGGTAGCGTTCATAGTATTTTGATATTAGTTGGCTTGTCGCGACTCCCATGCCATATCACTATAGGTCTTTTTCCCGGTATTGGTCAATCGACGGGAAACCAGTGTATGGATTACCACAAGCCTTCCTTTCTCATCCTGCGGGCCGTATCCCTTAGATCGTATTCGACGCGACGGAATTCCCAGATCCGGGTTTCGCTATCGTAAAGGGCATACCGGGCGCAGGCATGGGACTCGGTATCGCTCGAATGGGCGTCCTCCGCATCCCGGGGGAAACCGACGCTTCCCGGGTTGAGCAGGAATCTCCCTTTGCTGAGGGTCATGGCCTCTCCACCCTGTCCATAGCGTATGCCTATTCTGGACTGGGACTGGCTACCCGAACCCCATGTCGGGAAGAAACTCCGTTTCGGGGCAGGGTAGCCGGAAGGAGCAGTAAAAGCAGATGGAATATGGGTATGGCCAAAAAAACAGATGGTATCCACGCACGAGGAGAACGCTTCCATCGCATCTTCCAACGATAGGATGTAGCCCCACACGGGATCAGCGGGGGACCCATGGGAGATCAGCAAGCCTTCATGGATTGTGGTGGATGGAAGCTTTTTTAATGCTTCCCTGGAGGCTGATGATAGGTGGTCCATGGTCCATTCCATAGCCCTTCGGGCGTGGCTGGAGAAAGCGGAAAGATCCATACGGCCGGAAGCAGCCAGGTCATGGTTTCCTGCTACAAGTACATCACAGGATTCCAGAGCCAGCGCCACACAGCCATCCGGATCGGGACCATAACCGACCAGGTCGCCAAGACAGATAACCCGGTCCTGTCCGGAGCCGGGATCCCCGAGCACCGCCTCGAAGGCGGCCAGATTGGCGTGAATATCCGAAACGACCAAGGCTCGCATTGTACCATGAATGTATCCTATACTTGCCGCAGGAGTTAAGCCGTAACCATATGCTTCGTCCAAAAACCGCAGGAATTGCCGGTGCCTTTGCTGAACGCTTTTCTGATATCTGGAAACTGCTTTCAGAAACCACCAATTTCCTGAGTAAAACCAAAGATTTTGCCCAATACGAAGACCAGCTCCGCCAATGGCGCGCTCGCTTGCAACTGGCACCCAACGATAGCGACCTGATCCATACGATCCGTACTGAACTTGTTTCCTTGCGCAAGGGTTTGCGACTGCAAGGTTATGATCTATCCCTCGCGACCCACACGCTCCGTTTCGACGGTTTCCGGAATGATGCCTGCATTCGTGAGGGCTTTTCCAGGTTAGTCCTGTTTTTTGGTGAAGAAGGTGCCTATTGGCTCTGCGGAGAGGACAATCATATCGCCCTGGCCGGTTTCCTGGAAACAAGGCTGGATTCTTCCGGCATTGGCGGCATCCGTGAACGGCATTATCTATGGTACCGCAGGCACGGAAAGGAACTCATACTGTCTGGTTCGGATACGGAAACCAAAGAGGATTTCCTTCGCCTGGAACGCATAGGCGAAGCGAATCCTCTCCTGTTCTTATCATCCCTCAAAGGGCTGAACTGATCTTGGTGATATTTTACCGAGCTTGAACCATACCATGAAAGTAGGGTGCGAACGATGAAGGGAAAATCCAGTGTCGATTACCTGTTTCTTTTTTTATGCCTAATGGCCCTTTCCTCCTTGGTGTTTTCCTGCGCGGGTATCGGGAGGGGTAAAGTTGCAGGCGGGGAAGTTCCGGCACCTATCAGTCCCGCGCTTCCCGAAGCAGCTGTCCCCGGCGAGCTTGAGACGCCGGCGCCGGTACCGGTACCAAAACCCGAACCCGAACCCGTGCCTGCCGAGGGTGCGCTTGCCGGACCCGAACCAGAAATCATAGAGCTGCCGAAGACCTATCGTTTCATCCCCCGGGACCCTTCCCTGGCGCTCCCGGTGCAACCCACGGTTCATCCGGGAGTTGGTAATGTTTCGGGTGATGCAGCCGATCGGGTTTTTGCCTTGTCCAAGCCCGAGAAAAGCCAGTTGACCCTTCAATTCAGGTTGGCCTTCAAAGCAGCCGTCCTTAGAGGTGTGCCGCTGACAGGCACCCTTGGCGGAGACAGGGTGCATTATTGGTCGCCAGGGAAAGGCGCCCTTTCGGCCGGTGGATTTTCCCAGAACCTGCGGAATCCGGAAGGTAAGACCAATTCATGGGGTTTGAAGGAACTGGCTCTGGCCGTACGTCCCATCCCGGGTCGCAGGGTTTTCATCCTGGAAGGTCCCTTGCTGGATGCATACGGACGTGGCGAGGGTTTGGGAGGCGCTAACGGCATAACCGGATACGGCGCGCCTGTTGGCGAACAATACCGTACTATGGACGCTGTCTCACAACGCTTCGAGTATGGATTGCTTAGCGTCGGCGATGACGGAAAGCGTTCCTTCATGACCGAGGACGCTCCGGGGGCTGTTGCCGAGTCAGCCGGGCTGAGCGCATCGGTGGGGAGGTCGGAGGCTAGCGGTTCCACCGGATTGCCAGCGGAGGCAGGAGAGGAATTCCTCGCATCCTGGCTCGCGGCGGTTAATTCCGGTTTGCCTGCAGCCGTACCGGATGCTCCCATGTTTTTTGCGGAACCGAAAACAGGAAGCACGGTTTCCGCATGGGTACAAGTGTACGGACAGGGTGGGTGGGCATTGGTGTACCCTCTGGACGGAAAAATACCGCTTTCACGGGTTATCCTCATTGCCCCACCATTTTTGGAAGCCATCATTGGTGCCGCGTCCTGGGATGACGCTTTCGCGGAATACGGAATACCCCTGGGGGATCCGTACTTTCGCGGGACCGTGCTGGTCCAACAATTCTCGGGCGGTACTTTTGAAACTCTGGATGGTGGGGACTGATTGCAATTTTTCCGTTGACTGTTCGTTTTGCGCGGTGGAAGGGACCGTGTTGTCTCCTGCCGGGTTTGCAGGGCTGGTGTTGATCACCGGGATGCAGGTTGGTGAGTGATGCTGGCGAACATGAAAAAAGCCGCCCTGACGGCGGCCTCCCATTCTGATCCGAAGGGGTACCCTGAAACCTTAAAGGTTCAAGTACCCTCTCATCGGTAAGTCTGGCGTTTAATCTATTCGCTTTTGCTCCGGCTGGGTCCCTTGCGGGATTTCTTGAGCAACTTGCGCTGTAGGGCCTTATTTTTCCGGTTGTTGATGGTGGAAGGCTTCTCGAAGAACTCCCGCTTCTTGTATTCCCGGATAATGCCTTCTTTTTCGACCATTCGCTTGAAACGTTTGATGGCCTTCTCGAGCATTTCGCTGTCGTCTACTACTATGCGAGCGATGAAAATCACCTCCCTTCCGCCTTTGGCAAGTATTCTTAACACGTGGTTTTTAGCCGGTGTGAAGAGTTATCCCACGATCTTACTTAAAAATGCATCATTGTCAAGGTGGTCTGGACGAAGTGGTGGAGCCTGGATGAACGCATCGGGGTCCGCCGCCTCTCCTGCTACGCGCAATTCCCAGTGGAGGTGGGGGCCGGTAGATAGTCCTGTGGAACCGGAAATGCCGATTGGTGTGCCCGCCTCCACGATATCCCCTTCGTGAATATCTATGCGGTCCAGGTGGTAGTACAGGGAGAAAACACCGGGGAGGTGTTCGATCACGATGGAGTACCCCGTAACGATGCGGGAACGGGCCAGCCGCACACGGCCGCGGGCGCTCGCTTGGACAACGGACCCGGTGGGAACCCCGAAATCGATTCCTGCATGGATGCTTTTTTCGGTAGTTCCATCTGCAAAGGTGTACACCCGTCGGTCGCCGAAAAAACTCGTCCTCCGCTGGGCTTCCACCGGTGCCATGAATGCTGAGTCACTCCAGATCGCGGACGGATCGAAACTGTAGAGTATTTTCATCAATTGTTCAGACTCCGCCGTCTTGAGTGGGTCGATAGCAGTGCGAAGCCTGGTGTTTCCCGCATCGAGCTGTATAAGATCATTGAGGAATTCACGTTTTTCGACCACCAGGGTAGTTGTCGCGACCAGCCCGCCAGAGCGGTCTTCCGACCGGATTATATAATTTCCTGCCGGGCAGGTTGAGGGTATCGCCAGCAGGGCGACCCTGATGTTGTTTGTCTGGAGAGTAGTGGCGCCTTTCTTGGTTTCACTACCCGCATGCGACCGTGATACCACCGGAGAAAGGGCAACCGGGTACTTGAAAAAGAATGCCTGTGCCAACTTTCGACCGCCTACAGTAGTGAACACCACACGGTGTGCCTCCGTGTTGACGGTGATGCGCACGGGCTCTCCAGGCCGCGCAGTCGTGGCTGATGCCACCAGTACCGGCGGAATTTTTGGGGAGCCTATTGCCCAGCTCTCCGAGCCGCCTGCAAAAAACGGAATCAGAAGCAGGGAGAGAAATAGGATGCGTGTCCATAGGACCACCGAACGGGTACCGAACGGAATCTTCATGAACGTTTCAGATCACTTACCACCAGTTGGGGTGTCTCGGTTCCATTGAACCAGTTCCTGCTCACCTGGAACACGATATCAACCTTGTCGTTCAGGTCGAAATCCTTTTTCACCTTGTCCGCTGCCTGCCAATATACCGCAGGCCACTTATGTTTGCCACAATCAAGGGTGAGCTTGACGTGCTTCTGTTCGGATTTTCCCATAAGGGACAGATCCCGTATTTGGAGTCCCTTGGACATGAATACCAAGGGCGAATTTTCCTCTCCATAGGGCTCGAACTTGTCTACCAGCTTGAGTATTTCCGGGGTCAGGTACGCGGCGGGCAACTCGGCATCGATGTTGACGGTTTCCTCGGAATCCGCCACACCCAGCTCGATGGTCGCCGAAGCCGTCAGGACCCGCGCGACGAATTCAGGCCAGCGGGATCGCTTGAGGCTGAATCCGGCCGCGAAATCGTGGCCTCCCCAGTCCTCGAAAAGATCGGCGCATTGCTCCAGAAGTCCGCGGACATCGTAGCCTCTGGTGGAACGCAGGGAGCCGGTGGCGGAATTCTCACCTGTGAAGGCGACGACCATGGCGGGGAGCTTGTATCGGCCCACCAGCTTGCTGGCGATGACACCTGTGATCCCCCGGTGGATTTCCTGTCCGAAAACGAAGACCAGCTTGCCGAAATGGGCGTCGATGCTGTCTTGGGCCAGGGGTTCTACGACGGTCCAGACGTCGGCGCCCATTTTTCGACGCTCCGTATTCATGCGGATGACGTCGTCGGCCAGACGGTCCCGTTCATTCCTGTCACCGTGAAGAAGCAGCCGGACTGCCGTGTCCGGGCTGCCGAGCCGGCCGGTAGCGTTTATGGCGGGGCACACCTGCCAGGATAGCTCGGTGCCGCCTATATGGCGGCCGGCCAGCCCCAGCTTGAAGAGTAGGTCCGAAAGGCCGGGTCTGGGTTTTGCGGACATGGCGGCCAGGCCGGCACGGACGATGATACGGTTCTCGTCGCGCAGGGGCATCAGATCGGCCAGGGTGCCGAGTGCGGCCAATTGGAGCGCGTTCGCGTCCTGTTCGCCAGAAAGCGATTCTTTCTTGAAGACAAAAGATGTGAACAGGTTGATGAAGACGTCCAGCTCTCCCGGTGCCTTTTCCGCATATTTTGCGATCCGCGACAATTCCTTGATGCGCAACAGGCTTTTCCCGGCGACAGAGGGTATTTCCTTGGCAATTTCCGGCGCCACGTCGAGCATGTGGATCTCGACTCCGGCCCCGAAGATTTTGGCCATGGTACGCTTCTGCAAGGGTGCATCCCAAACTATGATGTGCTGGCCCTGCAGGAATGAAAGCAGCCGGGTCTGCCCTATGTCCACCATGCCGGGTACCACGGTCTCCGAAATTCGGTCCATGGGTACGAGGTTGCGCAGCTTGACGGCTTCGATGACGTAGGCCTCATTTGTTGGCCGGGCGTCGAGCAGGCAGATGTCCTGCTTGAACAATTCACTTTTGGCCATGCGGAGCGCGGTAACCAACTTGTAGACCACACCGCAGCCGGAGAGGTCCCGGAATGGGTAAGAGGAATCAGCCAGTTTGGGATTGACGATGACACTTGCCCGGGGCAATTCTTCAGGCGGGTTGTGATGATCCATGACCAGAACGTCGATGCCGAGCTCGGCTGCCCGGTCGATCTCTTCACCATTCGAGATGCCGCAATCCACGGTAATTATAAGGGTGCCATAGTTGGCCCCGAATTCCTCCACCGCGGCGATCGACAATCCGTAGGGTTCATCGCCCATGGGGACGCGCCAGCCGGTGTCGATGTCCATGGCCAATAGAGTCTCCGTAAGGAGCGCTGTCGCGGTGATGCCATCCACATCCCGGTCGCCGAAGACCAGTACCTTCTCACCCTCCTCCTTGGCGGCAAGGATGCGGTCCACCGCGTCCTCCATGCCAGGGAGCAGGAAAGGATTGCGCAGGTGCCGTGTATCCTCTTCCAGGAAGAAACGGACCGCTTCTCCGGCGGTTACGCCCCTCCTTGCCAAAATGGAGGCAGTGAGGAGTTCGCAGCCGTACCTGGTTGCCAGGTCGCGGACAAGTTCCGCCGGGACATCTTTCTTTACCCATTTCTTTTCCGATTTCTTTTCCACGGACATTATGATCGAATTTCCTTTCGCACCAGTATACGGGGGTGGTTTTTGGCATCGGAGTAGCTGACTGCTTCGCCCAGACGGGGCAAGGCGGTCTCGAGGCTTTCCCTGTCCTTGGCCCAGACCTCCATGATGGTGTCGCCGGAACGGACTGCATCGCCGCTTTTCAGGCGAAAACAAACACCTACGTCAGGACTGACCCTATCTTCCGTACGGTTTCTGCCTACACCCAGCTCAACCCCGGCGGAGCCTACTGCCAGGGCGTCGATGCGTGAGATAAAACCAGAATGGCCGGCTTTGACGACTGCGGAGAAAGGTGAACGGAAGGAACCGCGCATGGAAGCGAGTTTCACGGGGTCGCCTCCCTGGCTTTTCACGTTGGTCATGAACAATTCACGCGCCTTGCCCGAGGCGATGACGGCCTCGCAAAGCTTGCGCGCGCTTACCGGTTCGGAAGCCAGGCCGGCGAGCATTACCATGCGGGCTGCCAGTTCCAGCGTCACTTCCATCAGGTCGGCGGGACCCTTGCCCTCGAGGCAATCCAGGCTTTCCTCTATTTCCAGGAAATTGCCCACCATGTTGCCCAGGGGTTCGTCCATGTCCGTCAAAAGGGCGATGACCTTTTTTCCCATTGCGGAACCTGTGTCCACCAGCGACCGGGCAAGGAGTTCGGCGTCGGGAAGGTTTTTCATGAAGGCCCCTGACCCGAATTTGACGTCGAACACGAGGCCTTCGGCGCCTTCGGCCACTTTTTTTGAGAGGATGCTCGCGGTGATGAGCGGGATTGACTCGACAGTGGCCGTCACATCCCGCAGGGAATAGAGAAGTCGGTCGGCGGGTACTATTTCCTTGGTCTGACCCGTCATCGCGAAACCGTCCCTGCCCAGGATGGAGCGGAATTCGTCCATGGACAGGCTTGTCCGGTAACCCGGAATGGATTCGAGCTTGTCCAGGGTACCACCGGTATGGCCCAGGGCACGGCCGGACATCATTGGGTCCTTTATGCCGAGGGCGGCAACCATGGGAGCTATAATCAGGCTGGTCTTGTCACCCACACCCCCAGTGGAATGTTTGTCTATGAAAGGGCCGGGAATGCCGGAAAGGTCGATCACCGTACCGGAGCGCAGCATTACCTCGGTGAGCCTTCCAGTTTCGGCGGGGGTCATGCCCATGAAAAATACGGCCATGGTCCAGGCGGAAACCTGGTAGTCGGGTACTTTGCCGGCCACGTAGCCGCCGATGAGGAATTCCAGTTCTTCCCGGGAAAGTTCGGCGCCGGAACGCTTTTTCATTATTATATCTACCGCGCGCATACGTACCTCCATGCAGCGAAGGATCAGTCATTTCAGGACGCTGACAGGCTCCAGCCTTGCAGCCTGGTACCGGTGGCTTCTTCGAGTACGCTCGAACAAAGGCGGCGGGCTTGCGCCTCCGATTCCGGTGCCAACCCTATGCGCAAGGCGGAACGGGCGTCCATCCTGTCCACAGCCGACAACCACTTGCGGGCACCTGGGTTCAGGGGTGCCAACATCTTGCGGGTGGATCCGTCATTCCCACCGGAATACGCCTCCGCACAGGCGCGGCAAAGCATAAAGCTTTCGACCCGCGAATACCATACCGTCTCGTCATCTTTCAAGGGGCTTGTGCAGGCACCACAGGAATCCGAATCCGGCCTGGCTCCCAGAAAATCGGACCATTTCCAAAGGAAGCGGGTAAGGCCCCGACGGCACGCGTCGTCGTCAGCCGTCTCCAGCGCGTCGAGCTGATCGTTCGCCAGTTCCAGCGCCCGATCCCAAGCGCCGCCACCGCCATGGCTTATGAGTATGGTTTCTGCCAGGGTAGAGGCTGAAAGGCTGCGGTCCAGGGATTCGCGCAGGCCAGGCCGCCAGGATCGGACGTCGAAATCGGTTACCTTGCGGCTATCCCGAACCGGATCGTGGTACAACCAGAGGGTTCCGCGGTGGAAAGGGGCGATATGGGCACGAAGGCTGCTTTTTGGACCGCCAAAAACGGTGGCACGCACTATTCCCGCGTCGGCTGTCAGGAAGGTCGCGTCCCGGTTGGATTCGCCGGAAGCCCGAACGAGAAGAACCAGCGCTTCGTGCACGAAGGTCCGGGACATGGCTCGCGCTTCAGCGTGATTCCGGTCCGCCGTCCGATGGGGTATCCCCAGGGCGACTGCCGCGGTGATGACGTCGCGAGCGTGAATCCGCTGAATTGGACGGACGTCCACCCCGGAACGCCTGATCCCTTGGATCACGGCCTGGTCCTTGAGGCTGCGCGTCATCGGTATTGGCACCGGAACTGCCATGACCCAGTCTGGCCGCACCGGAGAACAGCTCCGCTATGCTCGGCTCCTGCTGGCGCATGGGTGATGGCTCCTGACGGCGGAAACCCCCGGACCTTCTGAAATCGTTCCGGCCGGTGAGGTCGTTGATGCTCATTCGCGCTGAGGACTGCATGGGATCGGGTTCGCGATTCTGGACGGGAGGACGGGGACGGGAATAGCCGCCGGAATCGCCGGAGGGCCTATTATTGGAGCGGGAATGCATGGGCGGCCGTGAGGGGGGAGGGGCCCTGAGCGGACCCGGACGGGGATTGCCCTGGTTGCCCTGGTGCTGGCTGTGGCTTGCGGGGGTGTGGGAGGAACGCTGGCCGAAATCGCTCATGGCGGGTCCAGTTCGGTGGGGTCGCGGATCGGGGGACTGGGGGCTTCGGACGCTGGGACCCGGGCGTGGTCCGCGCGGGTTGGGAGACTTGCTTCTTGAGGCCTGGTTCGGCCTTTGGGGACGGTTCGCCATGGAACGTTCATCGCGCAGGGGCTCGATCTCCAGCCTAAACGGGTGGTCCAGCTCCACCGGGATGCGGAAACCCACCAAGCGCTCGATATCGCGCAGGAGTGTGCGTTCCTCGGCGTCGCAGAAGGAAACGGCAATACCTTCGGCTCCTGCCCTGGCGGTACGCCCGATGCGGTGTATGTAGGTCTCGGGTTCGTTGGGCAGGTCGAAATTCACCACCAGTTCGATGTCGTCCACGTCTATGCCCCGGGCTGCCAGGTCGGTGGCCACCAGGACCATGACTTTCCCGGTACGGAAGGCGTCCATGGTGCGGGTCCGCTGGTTCTGGCTTTTGTTCGCGTGGATGGCGTCGGCCTCGATGCCTTCCGCGGCCAATTGTTTGACGAGGCGGTTCGCGCCGTGCTTGGTCTTTGTGAAGATGAGGACCCGTTCGAAGCCGTCCTCCTTGAGGATGGCCGCAAGGAGCCTGCGCTTGTCGTCCTTGGCCACGAAAAGCACCTTCTGGTCGACCCGGTCTGCGGTGGGTTGGGCGGAGGGCACGGCGGCGCGGACAGGATCGGTGAGTATGGGATCGGCGAAGGCTTCGATTTCCGGCGGCATGGTGGCGGAGAACAGGAGGGTCTGCCGTTTTGCCGGAA
>Ga0172379_10002958_pt1 | contig 28364 bp, 21 predicted proteins | sample GrowelOW334metaG_FD_119756 | JGI IMG/M metagenome (GOLD analysis project Ga0172379, IMG submission 119756) | Groundwater microbial communities from an aquifer near a municipal landfill in Southern Ontario, Canada - Groundwater well OW334 metaG | ecosystem: Environmental > Aquatic > Deep...
AAGTTAGCTTGTAGGGATGGGAAGGCGTGTCCCGGCCCTAAAACAAACATCATTTCTTGGCCGTACTTTTTGATCAGTTTATTTAGGTGGCCATAGGCAAAGTTAACACCTGGGCCCGAGCCCCAGTGCCCCAACAGCCTAGGTTTGACGTCGTCGACCGTAAGCGGTCTTTCTAGTAAAAAGTTGTCCTGTAAAAAGATTTGCGCAGCAGTTAAATAGTTAGTAGCACGCCTGTATTTTTCTATGTCCATTTTGCCCATCCATTTTTTATAATTACACTTATGGTAATTGTAGCGTAACACTACCTGTTTGTAAAACAGTTAAGCATGCATTTTAAGGCGTTTTTTGATACGATATGGTGATGAAGATTTTGAACGGATTAGAACTGGCTGGATATGTCAAAGAACGCCAGGCAAAACAAGTCAGGGCATTACGCCAATCGTGGCGAGTTGTGCCTAAGTTGGCTATTGTTCGCACCAGTGATGATCCGGTAATTGATACCTATGTCCGCTTAAAGCAAGCCTATGGACAGGATATATCAGTCGAGGTCGAAGAGTATCGATTATCCGACGATAATTTACTTGCTGAAATTGTTAAGTTGAATAAAGACGAAAATATTCACGGGATTATTATTCAATTACCTCTGTCCGACACCACCCAAACCGAGGCGGCCGTTAATGCCGTTGCTGCCGAAAAAGATGTTGATGGACTGGGCAAGGACGCCAAGTTTGTGCCAGCGACTGCTATGGCAATTGATTGGCTGCTGGCTGGATACAATATTGATTTGGCAAATAAAAAGATTGCGATTGTCGGCAATGGACGACTAGTCGGTGCTCCGCTGGCAAAAATATGGAAAAGCTCTGGATATAACGTCAATGTTTATGATAGTACAACTACGGATTTGGCAGGTAGTTTGAGGCAATCAGAAATCATCGTAACGGCTACTGGATGCCCATCGCTTATTACTAGCGACATGATTCAACGCGGTGCAGTCGTAGTTGACGCCGGAACGGCTGCCGAACATGGCAAAATTGTCGGTGATGTGACCGAAGAAGTGCGCGAAAGGCAAGATTTGACAATCACGCCTGTAAAGGGCGGTGTGGGTCCGCTGACTGTCGTGGCATTATTTGACAATGTCATTCTTGCTGCCAGGCGAGTAGCCGACAAAAAAGGCCAACAGGATATCTAATTTAACTTCTGGCTGAGTTCGTCAATTGATATATATTCAATCAAAAAGTTTAATTCTTCAGGTAATTTTGAAGAGATGAATTCGTTAAGAATATATATTTTCTTTTTATTAAAGTATTGCGCGCAGGCGATTTCTTTCAATCCGCCCCATGCATAGCCGACGCATACAAAAATGTCAGACTGACGATTAAACTCATCGGCTTGATTATCCCAACTTTGGCAACTGATAACTTCACCGATCTCAGCGTTGAGGAAACCTTCTTGTTCGGTGTCTTCTTGGGGAATAACCAGCCAAATCTTTTTTCCGCCTTGCTCTAAATACTTGTGACCGAAATATTCCAGTAGTGAATCTTTGTCTGGTGTCAGGACGACTTCGTCACCGCTGATGGCAACAATTTTTGCCAACTTCAACAACATCTCTTGTCGGTCAGCAACGGATTCGTTGTTGACTCTGTTTGGACCGATTATGCCGATTTTCATAACTAAGCGATATTTAGTGCTTCTTTGACACGTTGAACAACTTGACGAGGGGTCAAGTTGGCTTTGACGATATAACTGTGGATTCCAAGTGTGCGCAAATGCTTTGGTGATTCTTCTTCGCCAAGGTTGGTAAGAATAATTACGGGAATGTTTTTACCCCAGTCGTTTTTGCGAATGGCTTCCAATGCATCGGCGCCGTTCATTTCAGGCATTTGAAGGTCGAGCAAAATCATGTCGGGTTTAAACGATTCAACCAGCGCAACGCCAATCTTGCCGTTTCGGGCAAGCTGCACGTCAAAACCATCTGCCTCGAATTTCATCCGATACATCTGGCTAATAACTTGGTCGTCTTCGATAATAGCAATCTTGGTCACTCTTTGATGTTACAATAGGCTGCCAATAATTACCATAGACGCGATAAAATATTTGAATCAAGCTGCTACAATTAAGGTAATGATAACAAAAGTGGGGGTGAAAATGACAAATACTAGTTTGAAAGATAAGTTGGTCGAAATTAATCAACTAGTTGAACCCATTATCAAAGACATTTTGCAAAAAGATGTCGAAGACGCAAACGCCGAACTAGCGTTTTATCAATGCAGTGTCGGTGGCAAAAGAATCAGGCCAGCGATGGTTATTTTGAGCGGTCAGATATTTGGCGCTGACGTCAAAGACTTATTGCGACCAGCGGCATCTATTGAAATATTGCACAACTCGACACTGATTATTGATGATATTATTGATCATTCTGAAACCAGGCGTGACCAGCCGACTTGCTGGAATAAATATGGCAAATCGATTGCCGAGTGCGCGTCTTTGACATATACAGCGTCAGTTTTTGGCGGACTGTCTGATGCTAAAAACAGCTCAAAATTAATTGACCTTTACAGTCGAGCGTTGAAAGTTATTGTTGACGGCGAAATCAAAGACATTTTGTTTGAACGAAGTGGCCGCGAAGACGAACCATATATTGTCGAGAATCGCTACAAGACCATTACGACCGACGATTATTTCAAGATGATTAATCAAAAGACGGCAGTTTTGCTAGAGGCAAGTTGCGGGGCCGGCGCAATAGTTGCTGGCGCTAGTGACGAGCAAGTGGCTTGGATGGGGTGCTATGGTTTTAATTTAGGCATGGCATTCCAGATTCGTGACGACATTCTGGATATATTTGGTGATGAAAAAGAGTTTGGCAAAAAAATTGGCAAAGACATCATTGAAAAAAAGATGGGCAACTTTGTAATTTTGACGGCGATTGAAAAGCTTTCGACTAGCGACAAAAAAGTGCTGCTGGGATATTTAAAGGGTTCAAAAATTATTACCGACAAGGATGTCAAAGACGTCACTGCCTTGATAGAAAAAACCGACGCCAAAAAGGTTGCCGAGGAAACCGCAAACAAATATATCAACGAGGCGTTAAACGCTTTGAAAAAGATGCCACAAAACGAATTCAACGAAACGCTAGTTGAACTGGCCGAATATATTGTCAGTCGAAAAAAATAGCAATTTCAGGACATAAATTTTATGTATATCAAGACTGTGCGCCACCTTAATAGTAGTGCTAATATTAATCCATGACGGCGTGGGCTGAAAATAAAAAACAACTGTACAATAATGCGCTAATTAATTTGTTGGACGGGTTTGTCCATAGCGGTCATTTGATCGCTTTCGGGCTTGCTAGTGTTGTTTTTTTATCGACTGAATTAATGGGAATAAAACTATCATTAGAGTTTTTTGTTGTTATATATTTGCTAACGCTCGGACCATGTCTGTTCGGTAGATACATTGATTTAAAAAAGATGCGTTAACTAACAAGGACAGAAGCGTTTATTTATCGACAAAAGCCAGGTTGATACCTTTCGAGATAGCGATTAGTGTAATTGCTGTCATATCTATTTTGATTTTTAGTAATAAACCAGAAATAATTCTATTTAGCATTGGAATGGTTTTGTTGAGTTTTTTGTATGACTTGTATTTCAAGGGGTTAACGAAAAAAATAGTAGGTTTCAAAAATATATATATTGGTTTGCTTTTTTCTCTACTCCCGGTAATGGCGGTTATTTATTATAATGCGAGCTTTAGTCTTTCATTCTTTTTGGTTATTACATATATTTTTCTAATGATATTTTCCGGTTCAGCATTCTCGGATATAAAAGACACTACAGGGGACAAAAAAGAGGGCCTGAAAACACTTGCAATAACAATGGGGCATAAGAATCTCATTAGTTTTCTTATGTTTGTTACTTTGCTGGCCATGGTTCCAATTGTTGCAGGAGTGTACATTAATGTCTTGCCAGTTTATGCACTTGCGTTGTTTTTTGGCGTTGCCTACAGAGTATTCCTATTTAAAAAATCATTTGATAAAAACATAAACAAGCACCTACTTTATGCAGTTTTATTTGATGGCGAGCTTACTTTGTGGGTGATTTTAGTAATATTGGGAAGGACCCTAGCGTAAATGGACATACTAATACTAAACAACATATTAATATTTGTAGTTATAAGCACGGGGATGACGATTGGTTTATGGGGATACCTTGGCAATAGGCATAGCGTCGTCAATCAATTGTTTTTCGTGTTTGTGAATCTTATTTTACTAAATATTCTCTTTTCCTACCTATCAAGAATATCAACAGACGTGTCACTTTCTATTGTATGGACTAGGTTAATTTGGGTAACGGCCTCTCTGCTAATTCCGGCTTTTTACTTCTTTGCTGCATATTTTCCATCAAAGGCAAAGGTACATTGGATATTTGGAGCATTGTTCACATTTGTGGGATTGATGTTTGCTTACTTGTCGATGTTCACGAATTATTTTGTGAGCGGTGTGACAATAGAAGCGTGGGGCACTCAAGCCGTTAGCGGCCCGGGAATGAACGTATTCTACACGGCTCTAATAACTGCCGTAGTGTCTAGCTTTTGTATGATTGTCCTGAAATATTTCAAATCATCACAAAAAGAGAAGCGCCAGATTATTTATCCGATATATGGCATAGCGCTATTTGTTGCCGGAAATGTGATATTTGGCATTCTACTACCTGCTTTTTTAAACAACTCGAAGTTTCTATCACTGGCTGACTACTCAGTGCTATTCTTTATCGGCTTTACGGCCTACGCTATCGTGAAAGTCAGATTGTTTGATGTAAGGTTTGCGATAATTCGAAGCGTTACTTATTCGCTGGTTTTGGCGACGCTGGCGTTAATTTATCTGGTAATCGCTTTTATTTTGTCATTAATATTTAATAACGAAACGACAAGCACTTGGCAGACGATTAGCAACTTATCAACCAGTATATTCTTGGCATTCTTAATCCAACCATTAAAACGGTTTTTCGATAAATTAACAGACAAGATTTTTTACAAAGACAGATACCATACGGATGATTTTTACTCGCGCTTGAATGATGCGCTGACATTGAATACTGATTTGCGAGGAATACTCAAACGCGCGTCACACGTAATTGCCAGCACTTTAAAGTGCGAACAAGTCTTCTTTTTTATAAACACAGACGAGGGGCATTATGTCTCAGAGGGCACACCTCATCATAAACAATTGCCGAAAAGGGATGCAGAAAAAATCAGTCAATTTTGCGGTGGAGACTATCATGCTATTGCGTGTTCGTTGTTGGGTCCGGGCAATGAACTAAAGAATATGCTAGAACGCTATGGAATTGAGATTGTGCTACCGCTAACCCAGGCGGACAAAATTGTCGGATATTTATGTCTGGGCACTAACTTGGCATCAGGCTACACTACTCGTGATATCAGGGTCCTGAACATGGTTGCTGACGAGATGGTCATTGCGGTTCAGAATGCGCTGGCGGTGCAAAAGATTCTTGAATTAAACTCGACCCTGAAGCAAAGAATTAATGACGCCACAAAAGAATTGCGTACAAAAAATGCCCAACTTAAAAAGTTAGACAAGGCTAAGGACGAGTTCGTCAGTGTTGCTGCGCATGAATTACGAACACCGATGACGGTATTTCGGGGATTCATTAGCCTATTGCAGCGCAAGGGTCTGGGGCCAGTAACTGACAAGCAGCAAGAAGTGCTGGAAAAAATGAACGTTAATACTAAGAACCTGATTGATCTGGTCAATAACATGCTTGATTTATCGAAACTAGAAGCCAACAAACTGGTGATGGAGTTTTCGGATAATTCTATGAGTGACTTGATCAATAAATCGCTTGAAAAAATATCGTTGCTGTACGAAACTAAGGGCGTATCATTGAAATACGAAACTGAGTCGGACGCGCGAATTCATACCGATGCCGAAAAGTTTCAGCGCGTTTTGGTGAATTTGCTTAGTAACGCATACAAATTTACGCCTGCTGGTGGTAGCGTTACGGTCTCGAGCAAGATAAACGAACATGACAACCTGGTAACATTTTGCGTGTCTGACACAGGTATAGGAATGCCAGCAGACGCTATTGGAAAGCTGTTTAAAAAGTTCACACAGGTTGATAATTACTTGCAAAAAACCTCTGGCGGCACAGGATTAGGATTGTCTATCTGTAAGCAGATGGTTGAAAAAATGGACGGAAAGATCTGGGTTGAAAGCTTGCCTGGCGAAGGTAGCCAATTTTATTTCACAATGCCCATGAGCGGCGCTCCTAAGTAAGGATTTTTACGGTACTCAAGAGAAGTAATCTCTGATATTTTTTGTGCAATGTAAAAAATAAAAAAAAGGGAGGGCGAGATGATTATAAAAAACAAAACACTAGAGTACAAAACCAAAGGCGGTCTTGAATTCGAGGATATTACTGATGAAATAGCCAAATTCGTCAAAGCTTCAAAAGTAAAGAACGGAATGGTCAATATTCAGACTTTGCACACCACTAATGCCGTAATTGTTAACGAAAACGAGCCCCTTTTGATAGAGGATATGAAGAACAATTTTCGCGAGCTTGCAAGCGAAGATAAATACTACGGTCATAATGATTTCGAGATTCGAACGGTAAACATGTGCGGCCTAGAAGAATGCAAGAATGGTCATTCGCATTGTTTGGCTGCATACCTACCAACCAGTGTGGTATTAAATATTATTGATGGCAAATTATCGGTTGGACAGTGGCAAAGGATATTCTTTATCGAGCTTGACCATTCACGGATCCGAAAAGTTCAAATTCAGGTTTTGGGCGAGTAAGATAAGTGATAGAATAGATTCATGATGCAACTTATGCTTATTATTGGTGTGACCGCATGCTTTTTGTTGGGCGCCTTTACACTGTTTCATAACAAGCGAAATTTTGCCGCTTTCTTGTCATTAGTTGCTGCTGGCATGGTCGGTGGATTGTTGTTGCCCAGTTATCAAAACGACTATTACATATGGGTTAGTTTGATCACGACTCTGGTATTAACAATCGCTATTTCTTATAGTGTTTTGAAAAACAGTATGTTTGATGTCAGATTTGCGGCTATTCGCACGCTGGCGTATATTTTGTCGCTTGCAGTCCTATTCGTCATCTACTACGTCGTTGCAACTATCGTCACTAATTTATTATTCGAGCACAGCAGTATTGTTGATCAAAGTACTGCCAGTATGTTGCTGGCATTTGGCGTGTTATTTATCTTTCAGCCAATCAAAAAATTCTTTGATCGAATAACAAAAAATGTGTTTTATCATGACACTTATGACAGCGATGAGTTTTTTGCGCGGCTTAACAAGACTTTGACAACCACCACTGATTTACGCAGCCTGTTGGAAAGAACGTCGCATGAAATCGCAACTACTCTAAGGGCACAGCAAGTTTTCTTTTTCGTCGAGATGTATGGCGACCATTACGTGACAGCCGGCACTGACCATCATAATCAAATACCCAAAGACGATGCTTTGGTATTGGCAAATCTGGATAGCGCCAAGCACCAGGTTTTTGTGGCAACGTTATTCAATAAAGATAACCCAATCAGGCGATTGATGAAAAGCCATCGCATTGAGTTGGCGCTACCACTAAAACAGGCCGGCATCACCGGTTGTTTGTGCGTCGGTGAACGTATGACGGGTCACTATACCACCAGGGATATGTTGGTTTTGGGCACAATAGCGGATGAATTAATAATTGCTATTCAAAACACGCTGTCGATTCAAGAAGTAAAAGAAATCAACGAGACTTTGCAACAGCGTATCGCGAATGCCACCAGGGAGCTAAGGTCTAGTAATCACAAGCTGCGCGAGCTAGACGCTGCCAAGGATGAATTCATCAGCATGGCGTCGCACCAACTGCGCACGCCGCTGACTGGCGTAAAAGGTTATATCAGTATGGTCCTAGAGGGTGATGTTGGCAAGATTACAGACGAGCAAAGGAAGTTTTTGGAAGAAGCTTTCATGAGCAGTGAGCGCATGGTGCATTTAATCAGCGATTTCCTCAGTATATCGCGCATCCAAACGGGCAAATTTATGATTGAAAAGCGTCCGATTGATCTGTCTAAGATTGTCGAGCAAGAAATCGATGGATTGAAACCAAGTGCTATGTCGCGTAATTTAAAGTTGGTTTATAACCATCCCAAAAACTTTCCTATTATTGAAGTTGACGAAGACAAGATTCGTCAGGTAATAATGAATTTTTCAGACAACGCGATTTATTATTCGCACGATGATAGCGACATCCACATTGATTTAGTCGTTGAGGGGAATGACATTGTGTTTACGGTAAAAGACACAGGCATCGGTGTACCTGCAGCCGAGCGCGACCATTTGTTTAGTAAGTTTTTCCGTGCAACTAATGCACGAAAACAGCGTCCGGATGGTACAGGAGTTGGGTTGTTTTTGGCGAAGAAAGTTATTGATGCCCAGGGTGGTGAAATAATATTCAAGTCAGTTGAGGGTAGGGGAAGCACGTTCGGTTTTCGTTTACCTTTAGGCAAAAAAGATTAAACGCCGTTGCCGCTGGCAATTTGAATTATCTCGAAAATAATGAGTATCACGACAAAAACGATACCGGCTATTTTTAGTATCGGTACTAATGTTGCTTTGCGGTCAAACCACCATTGACCCAATTTAGACCGGTTAACAGCCGATATTTTTGTAATAACTGGTCGAGTTATGGCGGCGTCTTCGCCGCGGTATGCCTTGTTGCGTTTTTTCTTGTTCTTACCCATATATTATAAGTATAGCAAACAAAAACCACCCTCGTATTAGGAGGGTGGTTATTTGGGTCTGAATCGCTTCAGATTTTTGAGGAGCGGTCAGACTCTTATCTGTTTAGTAAAGCACGGCGGCTTGCTACGTAGTAGCCAGCACTTGTAACCGTTACGCCTAAACCTAGGATCGCTAGGATGCTGTCGCCAGCACCAGTTTTTGGAAGCTCACTAGGAGTTGTACAGGTTTTCTTGACAATTACAACTGCTGTGTCTGTCTTTGAACCATTGTTGGTTTCAGCACTGGCAGTGTTCGTAAGTTTACTTGTACCACAATCTAATTTGCTTGTGCCATCTACTGTTGCTTTGAACTTAACATATGCGTTTGAACCAGCGGTATAGCTACCAATATTGATTCCGCCCTTTGTTAAGTTATCGCTGACGGTTTTACCGCTAGGATAGTTTGCATTCTTTAGGGTTGTAGAACCCTTAACGTAGTTAACATGAGTAGGCAAAACATCACTTATGACAACGTCATTTTGTGTAGTCGTACCAGTGTTAACATACTGAATGCGGTATTCTAGGGTGTCGCCTGCTTTGGCGGTAACACTTTCGGACCAAGTCTCTGAACCAGCAATACGAACTTGTTTAGAAATCGTAAAGTTTGGTTGATCGGCTTTGACACGGAAGGTTACGTAACCTGCGAATTCGTTACAGCCAGGAACGTTGCCATCAAGTGCGTTATAACCGATATTTGCACCGGTTGTAACGATACTGTCAGACATAGTCTGTCCATTGACTGCACCGAAACTGTGAATAGTTGCTGAACCAGGAACAAATCGCAAAGCGATGTCGCCACCGGTGGTGTTAGCAAAGCTAATGTCATCCCAAACTATGTTTGGAGTTGCATTGCTTGCACCAACGTAACCAACAGCTTTTACGTCGCTTGAGCCGTTTGAAACGACTGCTGGTATCTCAGCGCGAACGTATGAACCATTAGCAACTAGATTTAAATTACTTGCTGCGTTGTTGTGGAAGTAGACATATACGACATATTCATGACCAGCGGCAAGGCTGATTGAATCGGCGTAAGTCTCGTTACTAGCGTTTGCTTCACGAACTTGGACGAAATTTCGTTCGTCACCGTGTGAAGGGTTGTCTGTGATCGAGTTGAACGTAATATGATCAGCAGGGTTTGCGATCGTATAAGTTGGTCGGTCTGGTCCCCAAGCGAATAGTGTTGCAGGTACGATAACTGCCAAGGCAATCATTGTTAATACTGCTGCGGTTCGCTTTGGAGCACGTTTTAATAGCGTAAATAGTTTACTCATTTTGAGCTCCTTATCTTGATTCTCCTCGCGGATAGAATCAAAAATTAATAATAATAAATAAAAGCAAGTAACAAAGTAGATGGTTAATTGTTAAGTTACATAGCAAATCAGATCATTACAACAGGTGCATGTTGGACAATGAAGTCCACGAGGGTTTACTCAACCACGAGACAAAAGTCTCAAGTGGGAATAAATCCTCGGATATAGCGTACGAACGGTTTAATAATTCCCCCTGGGATGGAATGCGCAAGTTTTTAAGGCTTGCGCATTCCGGTCCGCTATTAAGATATTAACTATCCTAATATCTAATCCGTAACGACTCCGTCATTCACAGGAGTTCCGCCCTCATTCTTTGGCTTCGGAGTCTCGACTTTAGGCGCCGGTTTGGCGTCTGGTGCCGTTACTCCAGTCTCTGAGCCTGGTTTGTTGGTAGGGGTGTCAACGACACCTCCGCCACCAGGTTTAGAGGTTTCAACCACAGGTGCTGCTTTATCAGCAGGCTTAGTCTCTGTGACTTTCGGCTTGGTGCCTTTTCCAGAGTCTTTCTCGTTGCCGTCGCCAGGCTTCTTGTAATCCTTAGGATTAGAAGATTTTGGCGTCAAACACTCATTGCCCTCGCATTTTGGCTTGTCGTGGTGATGCTTGTGTTCGTCAGTCTTTCCTTTGTCATGATGACGAAAGGATTTCTTGACGATATTCCCGCATCTGGCCAAAACGCCAGTTTCGATACCATCGCCATAGCGAATGATTAAGGCTTTTCTTTCACCGGTAATACCAGGAGTGGCATCAATCACAACTCGTCCGCCATTGTTTCCGCTGTTTGTCCAATTACTTGGAGCATCCTCAATGGTAACCTTTGTTGTTGGTTCAAGAATTCTGTTTGAAACCATGTTATATAAATTAACAGTGGCTTCATTCGCACATTCGCCGGCCTTTGAAATCTCGTCTATCTTGACGGTCTTCCATTGGTCTTCGGTAAGGTTTTCGCCCGCAAATACAATCAAGTATTCACGTTTGTCACCATAGCTTTTCAGCACAGATATCGCTACGTCCTTAGACTCCATAGTCGTTGCGCCGTCGCGGGTATATTTGGCTTTCTTGATGACCTCTAGCCCGTCAGCAAAATACCTATCGGTACCATTGTTGTCGGGAAGTTCGACCATCTTCCAGGTAGAGCAAACTTGCTCGACTGGTGCTTTTGGTGAATCTGAGGTGGGAGTGTTTCTGTTCTTTACATAAGAGTAAAGAGCGAACAATCCCCACAACAGCAGCGCTACCACAAACAAGATGGCCAGTAGTCGAAGTAGAGTAAAAAATACTCGCTTGATAACTGAACCCTTGCCCTGGAACTTTTGTTGAACTCTGTTATAAGTTCGTTTTGTTCCATCTGATACGCTTTTTGCCTTAACCTTGGCTTTTTCCTTTAGTGTAGGGAGGGTGACTTTCATGGCTTCTTTATAAGCCTCCTCAGTCTTTCCCGACACCGTCCTTGTCTGTACTCCGTCAAATCCTTTGCTCACTTCACCCTTTATGTTCGCAGCTTCTGCCGTGAGAGTCTGCCATAAGGCATCTTTTCTCGGCATGTTGTTGTGGACGAAATTGGTGAAGCGGATATGCCCGGGTCCCATTTTAATTGGGGGGATGCCCAACATCGACAAGCCGCGATCAAGTCGCAACTTGTAGAGTTTGTCCTGACGGACTTCCTCATTTTTATCCTCGAGCTTTGTTACGGCGTCGTGGAGTTTCCCGATAAGCTGATGAAGCCTATCGAGAAGCTTTTTGATAAGCTTCATAGCTTTATTAGGCTCGTCTCATACCAGACTAATGTTTGGCATGATTATAGCGATTACGAATTAATTAGACTACTTATTGCGTGACTTGGACTTGTTACTATCAATATGCTGTTCGATTGGGGCAGGTGCAAAATAATGCACAGCTCCTTTGGCGATTGGTTTCAATACTTTAACATAAAGAACCCAGCCAATAACCGAATAGATTATAACGATAGCAATAAAGAACAGCCACTCGAATGTCTTTTCCTTCATACTACGTTTTGTTTTAAAGAATTACTTAATGCATCTTGCGACACATTGTCTGTGATGGGGCCTTATCTGCACCTTATCTTTCCTTCGTCGATTGAAGAAGGAGGGACAGATGCATTCTTTGACCCTTTTTGCTAAGAGCTGGCACTTCTCAGAGCGTAAACGCTCGAAAAATTTGCCAACTGCATAACAACCACGATCCTTTTTATTTTTCATAGGGTTTTTATTAATTAAGAAAAATTAAAAAAGTGGAAAATAATCAGCGGGCTACTAAGTCACTCGGTTAAGAGGGCTTCGTGGGCCACATCTGCCAATTTGCCGAAGCAAGTTGGAATTTGTATTATTCGTTACCATGATTTTATTTTTCTTTTGCCCTATGAAATTCATAGTATAAAGAAGGGTAATTATTAAACGTTCACAGTACGCGTATTACTACATGCACTGTAATGATCTGACTTGTTAACGATCCTCCGCCACCTGGGTCCTCACACCTTAGGCAACTGATACCAACATTCTATCACAAAAACGTCAAAATGTCAATGCTTATACTTATAGAGCGCTTATAAAAATCAATTCATTACAATAGTGCACATCGGACAACATCTGCTGGCGCGGTGCCAGCAGATGCCATCTGTTAATGGCTAGACATCAAGCTGTTTAGCGAAATCACGACTTAAAGTCGGACTGCAGCCAGCTGCCCTGAGCGCTTTGCGGACGACTTTTCGCTTGATGTGTGAGTTTTTACCCTCCCACATTATCGCCAGCTTAAGCTCTCTTTCCCAGTTCTTGATTGGCGCGAGTCGACAAATATTCCAAAATATCTGTCTGGTTATCATGCTTTCGCGTTCGCTCAGTCCCAGCTTCTTGAGGCCCTTTTGAAGCCTACTGTTGATGTTGTACACGTAATCATAGAAGAGTTTCCTGGATTTTATTTCCAAGAGGCTTTTGATGCTTTTCATAGTTTTGTATTTAGTTAATTGTTACCTAACATAATTGCTGTCGGCGCCAATTTTTAAGGGCCGGTCATAGATAAGAATTAAACTTTAAAAAATTATGAGTCCATATCCTATACGATATGCACTGTAATGATTCGATTTTTAACGATCTTTTAATCCCCAGAGGGGACTTTAACAGATTAACATTACCACAAAAACGCTAAAAAGTCAATTAATCAGTAACGGTGCCGCTGTTTGACCCGCCTTCGTCAGGCTTGTCGCTTGAATCTGTTGATTTTTCAACTGTTGGCGCAGATGTGTCGGCGGATGATGTCTCGGTTGCTTTTGGCTTTGTACCGGTCCCCGAGTCTTTCTCGGTTCCATCGCCTGGTTGTTTATAATCACTTGAATCGCTACTTTTTGGAGTGTTCTTCTTTTTGTTATGTTTGTCATCTTTGTCGGACTTCTCATCCTTATCTTCATATTCAGTTTTTATAACTGGTTTTAGACGAGGTTCGGCGATGTTGCCACAAATTCCAAGGATATCTAGGATTCTTGCGTTTTTAAATGTAATTCTAGCTGATTTATTTTCTGAAGTAACTCGTGAATACTGAATCTCGTTTTTTTCGGTGTTAAAGAACGAATTGGCAAAATACCACGGTGTTTGGGCGTAATTAACTCTTGACTCTTCAATATTTTCTTCGATGTTTTTGACAGTTGTTTTTGCAACTTCGGTCGCACAACCCTGGCTGTCAACCAGTGAATTAGGGTCGATGTCAATTATTTTATTTTCGCCGTATTCAGAGATTTTCTCGCCAGCGTGTTCAAGTAATACCTTATCCTTGGCTATTTGGTCCAGCCAGTCATCTTTGACGATGTTTTTTGGATCAATTTTGTTATCCACGTTTACGATTTTATCGACTCCACCTTCGATATAATTGCCGTCGGGGTGTGATAGGCCTGGCATCTCCCAAGACGAGGCGCATTTAGCAGGTTCTTCGGCGACTGGGGTTTCTTTGTTCGATTCCGATGAATTTTGATTCAAGCGCCACGCTCCAATAATTGCTAACGTGCTCAAGATGCCAACAATGACATACTTTTTGTATGACTTCTTTTCTACTTTATTCTCGACTGTATTAGTAAGTTGTTCGGTCATGATTATTCCTCTCACTCCCATAGCCAAGTGGCTAAATATTGATAGTATTAGTCTATAACAAAGTAGACATAGTGTCAATTTATGTTTGGAAAAACAAGTCAAAGATATAACCACTAGTCAAAAGGGCTTGTTTTTGGTACAATGATTGGGTACTTTTTCGTACAGCTGTATCTTGTAAGCTACGGTCTCATCTCTTCGAGATGCAGACCACTCGCTTCGGAATGAAAAATGAACAAGTTCATTTTGTTCTTCGCTCAGCTTTGTGGTCTCATCGTCGTAATGGTGAGAAACGCCACGTCGGCGTTTCGCAAGGCCGGAGCCTGGATTGCGAACGCAACCAAGCGAGGCGGGGTCGACCGCGATTCCAGGGGAATCGACGGGTGACAGGACACCAGGCTGTCCGATTAAAAACATAGGTCGCAAGGTTGACCAAAGCACATTACAATACATATATGGTCTCATCGTCTAATGGTTAGGACACCAGGTTTTCATCCTGGCAATCCGGGTTCAATTCCCGGTGAGATCACCAAAATAAAATACTCATCATTCCGATGGGTATTTTATTTTGATTCTCTCCCGCGGGATTGAACTCGGATTGCCACAATCCGGGTGAGAACTGCCCAAAATGGCAGTTCGCAAGGCCGGAAGCCGGATGACGAATGTCACCGACTGAGGCGGGGTCGCGGAAATTTGCAAAGCAAATTATCTGTGACCAATTCCCGGTGAGAAGTTTACGGATAGTTATACCATCGAAGCGTTGGACCGGTGAGATCACTCTCCCCTTGGTATCTCAAACCAAAACTCGCTACCCTTGTTTTCGACGCTGCTGACGCCAATCTTGCCACCCAGGCGAGCGATTAGGCGCTGACAGATAGCAAGACCCAGCCCAGTGCCACCAGTGCTGCGCTGTAAATAATTGTCGACTTGGCTGAACTTTTTGAATAATGTTGGCATGGCATCTTTGGCGATGCCAACACCAGTATCAATAATACTAATCGTTACAATATCGCCACTTTGCTTGGCTTTGATCGTGACGCCACCTTTATTAGTAAACTTGTAGGCATTGGATAGCAAATTAAGCATAATTCGGTCGAAATGGACGGGGTCAGTATTGACCATAAGGCCCTTGTTGCCATTTTGACTAGTCGGTAGGTAATATAGGCGCAAACCTTTGGCGGTGTACATTAATTTGACCTGATCAATAGAATTATTAATAAGTTCATCGACTGGATGCGCGCCTAAATTAAGCTCTATCTTGTCCGCCTCTAACTTAGACAAATCCAACATATCATTAACTAGGTTAATAAGTGTTTTGGTGTTGTCGCTAATTTTGTTTAGGATGACCTGTTGTTTGTCGTTTTGGGGGCCTAGTTGTTGGCGTTGCAATAGACTAACGTAACCACGAATAACTGTCATTGGGGTACGTAGCTCATGGCTAGCAATAGAAACGAATTCATCTTTGATTTTATCTATTTGACGAAGCTCAGTATTACTTTCACGAATGGCTTCAACTGATAGGGCATTTTGAATAGCAATAACTAGTGAGTCATCGATCATCGACAAGACTTTAATATCCCGTGACGTATAGTGCGATGTTAGGTGCTCGCCAAGGAAGAGGTAGCCAACTAGCCCGTGGTGGACTAGCGGTAAAATGACTTCTATCTTGCGTTCTGTCATCAATTGACACAACGGGTCATTTTCTTCAAGCATGGACGACAAAATAATAATATCGTCTTGACGCTCAATTGTAGCTCTTGTGTGGTCATTTAATGATTGAAGGGATGTTATACAATCTTTGGTCAATTGACAGTGAGCTGGCGTGCCGGCCGTCAAGTGGTGGCCGTCATGAGTGATTATGTAAAAGAAAGCTTGCTCGCTTTTAAGGGTCGAGGCTATCTCGAAAGCTGCCTGTTGCATCAGGTGTCGCAAGTTAGTCGTCGAAGTTAATATTCGATTAAGCCTGTCCAAGAAAGCATCGGAATCATAATAATCTCGATAAAAGATACGATTAGTTAATTTATCAAAGAAACGCTTGATTGGCTGGAAGATAAAAAGCAAGGCAAAGATTAGGATAATATTGAGGGGGTTTTGAGAAATAAGGCTGTTGTCGCCGGTGGTCAAAAGGCTCGAAACAAGGACTGCCATCAGATAGTATATTCCGACCAGCAGGCCCAGGGACAGAATATAGGCAAGAGTGCGAACTGCTGCTAGGCGGATATCAAACAAATGGTATCTGAAAACAGAATAATACAGAGCAATTACCAGGGATATCATCGGCGTAAAGGCGTATAGATTCGCTGACGATATGCCGAAAACTTGCAATACAAATGAAAATAATATTTCCCCTGGGAGCACAATCGTCAATGCAATACCTATCACGGTCAACTGTTGCTTGACTAGCCCGGTGCTGTGCCTGATTCCCCAGACTAACGCATATATCAAGAAGCATACCGTAGAAATAATTAATGCGAAAAAGATAGGTATTAATGGTCCAAACTGTACGATATATATCGACCCGAGAGGCTCGACACCGGTAATAGCAAGAGGGCTGAGGCTAACAACCAGGCCGATAGGCCAAAATATTAAAGTAAGCCAGTTGATTATCCTGAGATGTTTTTTGTTGCCGCTTAATCTGATGATGAAGTTTGTTATCAACAACTCGACACTGAATCCACAAATATATGCTATGTGAACCAGGCTGGATACCATGTCAATCGGCATGGAGGAGTCATTGGCTGTGCCGCCAAGCGTGATCCATATTGCCATCATTATGCCAATCGAGGCAAAAAGTTGATTAATTCGCTTCTTGTACCCACCCTTAATCAAGCTGAGCAAAACCAACAGCAGTGTAGATATCACGGTTATCCTGTCGATTGTCAGGAAAAAGGCATTCATATACATAAGCATTATACATATAAAATGCCTTGCGGGATACGGCCATGTTACAATATTCAGGTATGAAACCTATCTTTAAACGAACAAAAATATTAGCGACATTGGGGCCAAGCACAAATTCGGCTGAAATGATTGAAGAACTGGCAGCGTCAGGCGTAAATGGCTTTCGAATGAACTTTAGCCATGGTAGCTATGAAGAGCGTGACCAACAGATTGAATGGATACGCCAAACGACTGCAAAAACTGGTAAGCCAGTAGCTATTTTGCAAGATTTGCAAGGACCCAAGATTAGACTGGGCAATTTGAAGGAAAATGTTGATGTAAGCGCAGGTGATGAAATTATTCTGGACTTTACCGCCGAACACGACGGCTTGACGGTGCCTGTTCAATATAATCTGGCCGAAAAAGTAAAACCAGGCGAGACATTGTATATTTTTGACGGCAAAATTCGCACGACTGTGATCGAAATAACCAGCGAGACGGCGATTAAAGTAAAAGTAGAAAACTTTGGCACACTAATGAGTCGAAAGGGTATTAATTTACCGGATACTGATTTTGCTGGCGACATTTTGACCGATAAGGATTTGGCCGACATCGAATTTGGGTCAAGTAGGGACATTGATTATGTGGCGCTTAGTTTTGTACAAAGCGCTGACGATATTAATAATTTACGCCAGATTCTGACAGCGAATGGTTCATCGGCTCAAATTATTGCCAAAGTCGAGACCAAGGCGGCTATTGTTGACGAAACATTGAAAGAAATTGTCAAAGCCAGTGATGGTGTTATGGTTGCCCGTGGCGATTTGGCTGTCGAAGCTGGTGCCGAGGTCGTGCCAATCGTTCAGCGACGCATTATTGCATTGTGCCGTCGATATGAGCGACTCAGCATCGTTGCTACTCAGATGATGGCCAGCATGGTTGATGCGCCGGATCCAACCCGCGCCGAGGTTAGCGATGTATCGAACGCGGTTGTTCAAGGTGCTGATGCGGTGATGTTGTCAGACGAGACTGCCAATGGTAAATATCCGCTCGAGACAGTTGCCGCAATGAAAAAGGTCATTTTGTATACCCAGGACCGCGAGCCAGTACAGATGATTGAAAGAAAAATGACAGAAAAAATGGAACGACGTGACGCTATAAGTGCCGCTGCAGTTAATCTGGCTGAAAAACTTAAGTCGTCAGCTATTATCGCTGAAACAAAATCAGGTGCGACGGCTGCAAATATAGCGGCCTATCGTCCAAATATGCCAATTATTAGCGTCACCAGCGAGATTCGCACTGCTCAGCAATTAGCACTAAGTTATGCCAATCGCAGCTATGTTCGCCCAGATGGCGAAGATGTCGGTTATGAACTAGCAAAGGAATTGAAGATCCAAGGTTATTTTGGGTCAGATCCAATCACGGTAACTATCGTAAGTGGTCGACAACCAGGCGTTGTTGGAGGAACCAACACGATAAAAGTCCGGCATTTACAGTAGTATTTTTACTGGACTATAGAAAACAATTAGAGTAAACTAAAAAAATAAACATAAGTGATATATAATAGGTCCTATAAATGGCGGCGCGCGACAAAAAACTGATAGTTGGTAACTGGAAAATGAACTTCAATGTCCATGAGGCCAGTTTGTATTTGCATCAGTTATCAAAACTTGTAAAAACTCATCGTGATGTCGAGGTTGTCTTGGCACCAACGATTTTGGCACTTCAATCACTTAGCTTGCAGGTTAATATGCGCCAATTCAAACTGGCTGCCCAGAATTTTTACTGGCGAGATCACGGTTATTTTACCGGTGAGGTTTCGGCTGCTCAACTTCGTGGTGTCGTTCAGTACGCATTAGTTGGCCATTCAGAGCGCCGACACATATTTTTTGAAACCGACAAAGACATTCGCAACAAGGTTGCTGCCGCAATTCGTAACGACATTCGTCCGATTCTTTGTGTTGGCGAGACAGCCTGGGAGCGCTCGGCTGGCGAGACACAAGACGTATTACATGACCAACTAATCGGTGGATTATCGAATATCACTAGTGAAGAATTAAAACATGTAATTATTGCCTACGAGCCTGTTTGGGCGATTGGCATGGGTCAAAACGCTATGCCGGATGATGTTGAAAAAGTGGCCAAAATGATACGCAGGCAAATCGAGCATCTGTATGGCGCCAAAGCGGCCGAACAATTACCAATTTTGTATGGTGGAAGCGTTACCGCGGATAGTGCGGGCGGATACCTAAACTTGCCTGGTATTGACGGTTTGCTTATGGGCGGGTCAAGTTTGGATGCGTACGCATTTAGCGAAATAACAGAAAAAGCACATAAAGGGCCAGCGGTGGCCAAATAATAATGGGGGTGGAAGAAATGACAGATATAGACTTTGACGAACTAGATAGAGCTGTTAATTCGGCTATTGGTGGCGGGCAGCCTGTTGCTGATGCCGCGCCTGCTGTCGTATCTACGTCGACGCCCGTATCTGTAACCGTGTCTACTCCCAAACCGCAAATCAATGTTCCCGAAAGACGAAGTAGTAGCGGCAAATTTATGGATGTAGTACCACCTTCTGCCAGTACAAAGGTCAATATATCGGCTCCTGAAGTTGTATCTAGGGAAGCTGTAACTGTCAGTCCAACAACCGAAATTGTCGAAGATGCGCAACCGTCAGTTACTCCAGCCGAACCTACGCCAGCTCCGGGCGCTGGTGTACCCGAGGAAGATTCACCCCAAAACCCTTGGCCAGATCCAATTGATTTTCAAGCTCCTAATGAGACAGTCGAAGAGCAAAAACCAACTGAAAATATTGACAGCGAAGACGCGGATATCGACAAAATTAGCGATGATATCAATAAAACCCTAGAAGCATCAACCGCACCACTTGACACTCCATTTTTGGCGGATGCCAAGGTCGAGAAACGACCTCTGGGTGCATTTTCTAGCGGTTCAGAGTCACCAGTTGTTGCGCCCGAGAACAACGAAGTAAAAACTGATGTTGATTTAGAGACCGAAAATCCAGCTAATATTGGAATGCCAGAAATGCCCGAGTTGCCTGAAGTTCCATCTGAAGCTCCAGAAGAAGCGGCTTTGCCCGAACTAGAAGGTGCCGAACAGCCAGAAGAATCTAGCGCAGTTATCGAAGAGCCAGTCGAGCAAGCAGCAGTTGAAACGCCGGCTCCGATTGATTCAACTCCAGCTCCAACTCCAGCTCCAGCTACCCCAGCGGCAGCGCCAATAGAGCAACCAACTGGACCAACTTCAATTACTCAGCAATATCACGAACAGCCAAGTACGACCAATCAAACCAGCGGTGCTATTTATGACACAGATGCTTATCACAAGGCATTAAAACCTGTCAAAAAGCAGTCGGGTTGGTGGATGGTTCTTTGGATATTCTTGCTTTTGGCCATTGGTGCAGGTGCCGGCGCAGCAGCGTATTTCTTCATACTACCGAATCTTGGTCTATAACAGTACAATCGTACCGTTGTAACTGATATGCTTGTAATCAATCATCTCGCTTGGCCTCTAGTGTTATAATAGATGGTAATGGATTTATTAAATGGGCTTAACCCTGCGCAAAGCGACGCGGTGCAGACTACATCTGGACCGCTATTAATTCTGGCTGGTGCCGGAAGTGGTAAAACAAAAACCCTGACTCACAGGATTGCATATTTGATTGCCAACGAATCAATTTGGCCAAGCAATATCTTGGCGGTGACTTTTACCAACAAAGCGGCGCGCGAGATGCGTGGGCGACTGGGTGTTTTGCTGGGTCAAAACAGCGACTCGCGTAACTTTATGCCTTGGATGGGAACGTTCCATGGTATTTGCGTGCGATTGTTGCGTATGGACGGCGAATCGATAAAAATTGGCAAAAACTTTGTTATTTATGACGAGGATGATAGGCAATCTTTGATTAAACAGGCCATGAAACGTCTGCAAATCGGCGATACCCAAATCAAAGCCAAGTCTGTTAGCGCAGTAATTTCTAGTTCTAAAAACCAGATGCTGAGTCCAGATGATTTTGAGGCTTCGGCTAATTATCCTTACCAAAAAGATATTGCAAAGATTTATAGAAAATACGAAGAGTTGCGAAAAAGCGCTGGGGCGCTTGATTTTGACGATTTATTGTTGGAAGCCGTCCGTTTGTTGAGTGAATGTCCAGAAATACGTAAAAAATGGCGAACAACTTTTAAACATATCTTGGTTGATGAGTATCAGGATACCAACGCTGCGCAGTACAAGATAATAAAACTGTTAGTTAATGACCAAAATAACATTTGTGTAGTTGGTGATGACTGGCAGTCGATTTATAGCTGGCGTGGGGCGGACTATACGAATATTTTAAATTTTGAACGAGATTTTAAGGGTGCAAAGGTAATCAAATTAGAGCAAAATTATCGCAGTACGGGTAATATTTTGGATGCAGCCGGCAAGGTAATCGCCAAAAACGTCCAGCGGACTGACAAAAAACTTTGGACGGCAGCAGGAAGCGGTGCGCCGGTTTTGGTGCATGCCTTAAATGACGAAGCTGAAGAGGCGCGTCTGGTGGCCGAGCGAATTTCAACTCACGTTAATATGAAAGCCAGGCAATACGGTGATTTTGCGGTTTTATATCGAACGAACGCCCAAAGCTACACTATGGAGCGTGCTTTTTTGCAATATCGAATACCATATCAAATTGTTGGCGGCGTTAGGTTTTATGATCGCAAAGAGATCAAAGATATGGTCGCATACCTACGGTTAATTTATCAGCCAAATGACCATGTTAGTTTTAGCCGAGTTGTAAATACGCCGACCAGGGGCGTTGGTGCGATTAGTTTGGAAAAGTTTTTGATATGGCAATCTGGTGAAAATATTGACATTATCTCGGCGCTTAAGAGAGTCGACGAAACCTCATCGGTAACGACTAAGGCCAAAAAAGCACTGGTAACTTTAGGCGAAAAGTTACAAAAAGCTCAATCTATGGCAGAAAGTCATGGCCCCGCCGATATAATTGAGGAATTATTATCCAGCACTAGTTATAAAGAATTCTTAAATGATGGGACGCCCCAAGCCGAGGACAGGTTAGAGAACATCGGATCATTGGTATCAGATGCACAAAACTTTGCGTCTTTGTCGGACTTTTTGGAAGAAGTTGCTTTGATGTCAAGCGCCGATACGGACAGCAACGAACAGAAGGTGACTTTGATGACTTTACATGCGGCCAAGGGTCTAGAGTTTCCGGTAGTTTTCATCGTTGGGCTAGAGGAGGGTATCTTGCCGCACGCCAGAGTCTACGAGGCTGGCCCGTCTGAGTTGGAAGAAGAGCGACGACTGATGTATGTAGGTATGACTAGGGCGCGCGAAGAGCTTCATCTGACGTATGCCATGAGCCGTATGCAGTTTGGCCAACGCAGTTATAACCAGGTGTCGCGATTTATCGCTGATATGGGTGACGAGTTTATTATTCCTGCGACCGAACCGCAATTTATCCCCGACCAAGATTTTTACAGTGACGAGCCTTTTTGTATTGGCGAACGCGTTCGTTCGGCGTCGTTTGGCATGGGAACCGTAATGGATATCGACGGATTGGCGTTAACGGTCGAATTTGACGGCGGGCATACAAAAAAACTCAATGCCGAATACGCCAGATTAGAAAAAATTTAACCATTTGCCGTTTGATTTAAGGACGTCAACTTTGGTATACTAGTACTTAAGCATTTTTTATGGGGTATTATATACAAAAGCAAACTAAATGAATGTAATAATTCGTCAATCTGCGAGGTCGATTGGTGCGTTCGTTGTGGCGGCGCTGGCTTTAGTTTTGCTAATTCTTATTGCAACCTCTAATTCTACACATGCCGTTAAAAGTGACGATTCCAATCAAGATGGTCGGATAATCACTATTCATGATCGTGGCCAAGAAAAAGTCGTTATCACTCAAGAGACAACGGTTGGTGATGCTTTGGCAGAGGCAAATATCGAAATTGATGCCAATGACGCCGTCGAGCCATCTCGCAGCACAAAGTTGGTTGCCTCTGACTATCAGATTAATATCTATCGTGCCAGGCCAGTAATTATTATTGACGGAAATGTTCGCACAAGGGTGGTTACTCCGTATCAAACCGCAGCGCAAATCGCCAAGAGCGTTGGTATCAAATTATACGACGAAGATAAAACCTCAATTGAGCGCACTGACGATATTATTGCCGAGGGTGCTGGCCTAAAATTGGTTATTCAGCGAGCAACAGCTTTTAACTTTACTCTGTATGGCAGGACGGCATCGGTCCGTACTCAAGGTGCAACCGTACGCGAAATGCTGGCAGAAAAGAATATTGTTATGGGCGAAAGCGACAAAATCACGCCAAGATTAGACACTCAAATCACTAGTGGGATGACGATTCGACTTTGGCGCGAGGGCAAACAAACGATTACGGTTGATGAATCTGTTAACTTTGAAACTGAAACTATTGAAGATGCCGACCAATCTGTCGGATATTTGGATATACAAGTTCCTGGCAAAAAAGGCATGAAAAGCGTAACTTATGAAGTTATTATTCAGGATGGTAAAGAAGTTAGTCGCAAGCAAATCGCCAGCCTAATTACAAAGAAGCCATCAAAACAGATTGAAGTTGTTGGCGTGAAGGGCGAATATACTACACCGAGTGAGAACGAAAATATCACGTGGGCTTTTCTAACCAGCCACGGATTTAGCCGAGTTCAAGCAGCAGGAATTATGGGTAATTTGATGCAAGAACATCATTTTAATACCACTGGTGATGGATTGGCACAGTGGAATGGTGCGCGTCGTGATAATTTATATAGTCGTCCATACCCTAACAACATATATACTCAATTAAATTTCTTAATAGAAGAATTGAATGGTGGTTATTCAGGAGTAAGGGATGCGATTAAGTCTGTGGAATCGTCAAATGATCCAAAGAATGTCGTGATTATTTTTCAAAATCAGTTTGAAAAATGTAACCCATATTATTGTATGCAGGATCAACGAATAGAGTTTGCTCGTGATATTTTGGCGAGCCATTAATTTATGTCGTTGCAAAACAAAAAATCACTTGGACAACACTGGCTTCGCGACAGGGATGTTTTAAAGCATATTGCTGACTGTGCTGAGATTTCATTAACCGATACCGTGTTAGAGATAGGACCTGGCCTGGGTACTTTGACTAGTGAATTACTGCGTCGCGGGGAAAAGGTCGTTGCGGTTGAATTCGACGGTGACTTGGCGCGTAAATTGCCGGGGCAGTTTCCTGGCAAAAACCTTGAGGTTATTAATGGTGATATCCTGGACTTTGATTTGTCTGTTTTGCCTGCTGGCTATAAGGTTGTCGCAAATGTCCCCTATTACATCACTAGCAAAATCGTTCAGACACTGATGACTGCCGAAAACAAGCCGTCGATTTCAGTCTTGTTGGTGCAAAAAGAAGTCGCCGAGCGCCTGGCGGCAAAACCTGGTGATATGAGTATATTGGCGATTAGTGCGCAAGTTTTTGCAGAGGTAAGTTTGGGTGACGTAGTTGGGGCCGAATTATTCACGCCGCCTCCAAAAGTTGACAGTCAAGTGATAATCATGAAAACTCGGCTAAAACCACTTATTGATGAAAAAAAAGAAGATATTTTTTTCAAAGTAGTCAAAGCAGGTTTCTCGGCAAAGCGTAAAAAGTTACGAAGTAGTCTGTCTGGTGGTCTGGGTGTATCTAAGCCAGAAGCCGAAGAAATGTTGACCAGTGCCAAAATCAGTCCCGATTCTCGTGCCGAAACACTGACAATTGATGACTGGTTGCGGTTGACTGATATTGTAGCCCGATAACGCTTGTGTTAAAATTCGCTTAAAGGATTGACAAGCGCCAAAATGCAAAACAGACATTCCAATAAGGGCTTTACGATTATCGAATTGGTGGTCGTGATTGCTGTGATTGGCATATTGATGACAGTTATTTTAGTTGTCTATTCTGGAATTCAATTAAGGGTGATTGATTCCTCCGTAGAGGCGGACGTAAATCGCATGAATGTCGCCGAACTTAAATATATCGAGAGTCACGGCAACGCCGGAAAAGCTTACTATTCAGGTGACGGCTTGGACGCTGACCTGAATTTTGTTCCATCCAGCGGAAACGTTATTGACGTGGCGATAAACGCTACGTCCTTCTGTATCAGAGGCTACAACGAAAGCGGCACGAAAAACTCTATATTTAACGCGTATTCAAAGGGTTCGACTCCTACTGCTTGCGACGGGATTCCACCTTCGGAATCGGCTGGCGCATCAATTGACGCACCGGCAGAACCAAGCATCGCGGTTGGCCTTAGCGGGTCGGATGTTCTTGCCAGTATAAGTGCCGTATCATGCTCTATGGGTACTCCTCAATATGGGATTGATAGTCGCACGAACGATGGAGCTTGGTCGGGCTATTCAGACTGGTCTACCGACACAACCGCATCCCAGCCAGCAGTTGACGGGACAAAATATGGGTACAGAGCACATGCTAGATGCTATGTTGATGCTGCCATATACAGCCTGACTTCTACTGGTGACGAAAGCACTTATACGTTCTACAATTATGATTCCTTGCCTATAGCAACTTCTATATCTGGTTATTGGTCTACGCCACCAACGGGATATTTGCTAGAAGATGGCTCCGAGGTTTCACGTACGACCTATGCTGATTTATTCGCTGTTATCGGCACAACTTATGGTTCGGGCGATGGTTCGACAACGTTTAACTTGCCTGATTCACGTGGTAGGGTAACTGTCAGTCAAAGCTTGGCAGATTCAGAATTCGATGTGATAGGTGAAGAGTACGGAGAAAAAACACATTTATTAACTGGATCTGAAAATGGCGAAAAAGGGCACAATCACACACAAGATGCCCATGGCCACACGACTAATTCTCAGAAGTGGTATGGCAACAGGTGGGCTCCAAATTACGCTTCCAGTGGTCCGGGCACGGACGTAACGATAGGACATGCTGCTTCTAGCGTTAATAACAACACGGCGGTCAATCAAGCGGTCTCGGATACAAATGCATCTTCATCTCATAACGAGATCCAGCCATCAATTGTCAAAGTATATGCAATTAAATGGCGCCCTTCGACGGGTAGCAATTCTAAATTATCAGCCGGTACTTCGGCCCAGGGATACTTTACGAGTGCTCCGGCTGGGTATTTAGTCGAGGATGGATCGGCCGTATCGCGTACTATTTACGATGATTTATTCGCTGCTATTGGCACAACTTATGGTTCAGGCGATGGTTCGACGACGTTTAACTTGCCTGACTCGCGTGGCCGAGTTGCGGTAAACAAAAACCCAACAGACGTCGAGTTTGCTACACTTGGCCAAAAGTACGGTGAAAAAACCCACTTGCTGACCAGTGGTGAAAGCGGCGAAAAGGGGCATAATCACACTCAGAACGCGCATTCGCATACCCACAATCTGCAAAAATGGTACGGAACTAGGTGGGATACAACATGGACGGGTACCGTTATCGGCGCGGATGTGACAATCGGTCATAACGGCGCATCAATTGGTTCGACTACTGCGACCAACCAGGCTGTTGCCGCCTCAAATGCGTCATCCGCGCACAATAATATTCAGCCATCAATCGTTAAGTTGTCGGTTATTAAATACACGCCTGACGTGGTTTCTGCAGAAGACAACACCGCAAAAGGGTCTTCGATATCAGGCTATTGGTCTAGCGCCCCATCGGGCTACTTGTTGGAGGATGGTTCGGCTGTATCACGTGTGACCTATGATGACCTATTTGCAGTTATTGGCACGACTTATGGTTCAGGCGATGGCTCGACAACATTTAATTTGCCAGACTCACGTGGCCGAGTTGCGGTTAATAAAAATCCAAGTGATACTGAGTTTGATACTCTAGGTGAAAAATACGGTGAAAAACCCCATCTAAATACTGGTGCCGAAAGTGGGCTCAAGGGCCATAATCATACCCAGAATGCGCATGGACATACGACTACCGGCCAAAGATGGTATGGAACCAGATGGGCGGACTCATGGGCATCAAGCGGCCCAGGTATCGATGTCACAATTGGTTTTAATGATGCCTCGATTGACAACCAAACGGCGACTAACCAGGCTGTTTCGGCGTCTGACGCTGCCTCGGCACATAACAACATACAACCATCAATTGTGCTGTCGTTTGCGATAAAATATTAGGTACTAAAAGATAGGAACAAAATGCCACCAAATTATCCAGACCTCAGCCCAGTTAAACCAAAGCGATTCAACAAAATACTTTTGATGATTTCTGCCGTCGTAGCTGTCGTTTTAATCGCGATTTTAACGGTATTTTTATTAGCAAGTGCGAACGACAAGGCGGGTAGTGTCAAGAGCGAACTAAATAAAGTTATATCTTTTATGGATTCAAAGCACGGAGAAACCGGGGGATATCCGATAGTGGTTGTTTCGTCTAGTGATAAAGTAAAAATTAACGGTGGCGGTAGTTTTGACGGTTCTTCGTATTGTGTTACTGGAACAAGCGTTTCGGATGAGTCTATAGTATTTCATGTTGATTCTGCAAAGGGATTGCAGGGAGGATCTTGTGCAGAAGCGTCTGCTGCACCTTCGGTACCCGGCGGGTTGGCTGTTACTTTTGTGACTACTGAGGAAATAAATATCACATGGGCTGCATCTCTTTACTCGAAAAGCTACGTCCTGGAATGTTCGACGAGTGATAAATTCACCGACCCTATAACCGTAGATGCAACCGAAGAGTCTGGCACGTGCGCCAATTTAAAGTCTGGCAAACTTTATTATTATCGAGTCAAGGCAATAAACCAAATCGGCAATAGTGATTGGTCTGCGGTGCAAAAAATTAGTACGTTTTAAATGTTGTCCATGCTTTTCGCTTGTGCTAAAATACTGTCAAAGGGTATTTTTGTTTTAAGTGATGAGAACGAAAAAAAGACACATCAGGCTGGGGTTTACTTTAATCGAAGTTATCGTCGTAATGACGATTGTTGGCATACTGGCGACCATTACAATTGTCTCTTATAACGGTGTGGTGTCACGAGCCAGTGATGTCAGTATCCAATCGGATATTGACAGGATGGACGCTCTTCAAACCAGCTATGCACTAAAAAACAATGTAGGCGGCAGGGCATATTATTCTGGTAACGGGATTGATCCAGAGCTTAATTTTGCGCCATCTGACGGAAATGTGATTAGCGTCACTGTTAATTCAACCGACTATTGTATTAGGGGATATAATCCAAATGCTTCAAAGAATAATATAGACAATGCGTTCATCAAAGA
>Ga0172379_10002959_pt1 | contig 28363 bp, 24 predicted proteins | sample GrowelOW334metaG_FD_119756 | JGI IMG/M metagenome (GOLD analysis project Ga0172379, IMG submission 119756) | Groundwater microbial communities from an aquifer near a municipal landfill in Southern Ontario, Canada - Groundwater well OW334 metaG | ecosystem: Environmental > Aquatic > Deep...
ATACTCGAAAAGTTGGCGCTGTTGAAAATCGCGCTCTGCAGGGCGCCGGCCTTGAGCAAGGCTTCTTCGGCCTGCTTGCGCGCGGTGTTGTCGGTGCCGATCAGCAGGTAGCCGATGATGGCCTCTTCGGCGTCGCGTAGGGCCGTGACCGACACTACGGCCGGGAAGCGGCTGCCGTCCTTGCGGATGTAGGTCAGCTCGTAGATGTCCTCGATGCCGCGCGAGGCCTTGAACACCAGGGCTTCGAAGCCCGGCGTGATCGGGGTGGAGAGTTCGACGCTTAGAGCTTTCGCACGCGCGATGACTTCCTGCGGATCGGAGATGTCGGCTGGCGTGATCTTGTTCATCACGTCGGCGGCGGCGTAGCCCAGCATGCGCTCGGCGCCGACGTTGAAGATCTGGATCACGCCCTTGGCGTCGGTGGCGATACTGGAAAAGTTCGCGCTGTTGAAGATCGCGCTCTGCAGGGCCCCGGCCTTGAGCAAGGCTTCTTCGGCCTGCTTGCGCGCGGTGATATCACGCAAAATGCCGGTGAAGTAGCGCTGGCCGCCCAGCCACATTTCGCTCACGGCAATCTCCAGCGGGAACATGCTGCCGTCCTTGCGCCGGCCCACGACCTCGCGTCCGAGGCCGATCGCGCGTGCCTCATCGCTCGCGTTGTAATACTCGAGGGAGCCATTGCCATTGCGTTGGTCTCGATCAAGCTCGGGGATCAGCAGGCTGAAATTCTGTCCGATGAGTTCTGCGGCGGTATAACCAAACATGTGCTCCGCGGCCGGATTGACTGTCTCGACGATGCCGCCGCGGGCATGGAGGGTGACAATGCCATCCACCACGGTATTGAGAATGGTCTGGATCTGTGCCGCACTGTCGCGCAAGGCCTGCTGCACGGCATATTCCTCGGTGACATTGCGGAATACCAGCACGGCCCCCACCACCTTGCTGTCGCGGTCGCGAATCGGTGCGCAACTGTCGGCGATCGCACACTCGCTGCCGTCGCGTGCAATCAACACGGTGTGGTTGGCCAGGCCCTGTACCGTGCCGTGCGCCAGGGTGTCTATTACAGGAATCGTGGCGGGTTCCCGGGTTTCCTGATTGATGATTTGGAAAACCTCGGCCACCGGGCGACCGGCGGCTTCCACCTGCGTCCAGCCAGTGAGTTGTTCGGCAACGGGATTCAGGCGCGTCACGCGCGCTTCGGCATCGGTTGCAATCACTGCGTCGCCGATGGAACTGAGCGTGACTGCGAGATTTTCCTCGCTTTCCATCAAAGTGGAGTTGGCCTGCTGCAGTTGCCTGTTCGTCGCCTCCTGAATCTCGAGCAAGTGCTGGGTTTCGAGATAAACCAGATTATTGAGCCCCTGCTGTGTTTCCCGATAGATCAACCAGGCGAACGCAAGCGCAGCCAGCAGAACAAGCAGGCCGATGATGATAATTAGGGTAAACAGCTGGCGCATGCTGGATTGAAACTCTGCTTCCCGCTGAGCCAGCACGCCATCCTCCAACTGGATGAAGCCATGCATTTCGGCACGAATCGAATCCATTACCTGCTTGCCCTCACCACTGCGGACAAGTGCCAGGGCGGCAGGCAGGTCATGGTTACGGCGCAGATCAATCACGCGGCCCATATGCGCCAAACTGGCATCCATCAAGGGCTTCACTGCCTCCAGGTGTTTCTGGGCAACAGCGAGCAAGGTCATTTGACGCAATTCGTTCAGATGGGGGCCAATACTATCGCGCACCTCAAGGTACGGTTGCAGAAAGACCTCATCACCGGACAGCACATAGCCACGCATGCTGGTCTCGGCATTTATCAGCGAAGTCAGCCAATCGTCCGCGCTGCCGATGACTGCGGTGGTGTGCTTGCGCACCGCCGCCGATTCCTCAATCTGGGTGAAGGTCCAGAATGCTACCGCAACCCCCACCGCGGCCAGCAGAACTGCTCCAGCGAGCGCAGCAACGGCTTTACGGGTCGCTTTCAAGAAGGAATTTCCTTCCGCCGTAATGGCCTTGTCAGTGCAAATGGCGGAACTGCAATCTCCTCGAACATGGCTAACCTCTGTCAAAGCGCGAATTTGGCGGGCGGCGCGCGCGGCCGAAGCTGCGAACAGCAGCCCGCGTACTTATACGCTGATACCGCATCAAAAACGCATGCCTTTGATAGCAAACGCCGATGCAGTTCAATCGAACCCGCGGGGCAGCTTTCAGGCCCGATGGCCCATGGTGCCGATTGCGCCTTCAGCGTTCCGTGCGCCACCGCACATACACCGGGGATAGGCGGGACAGGCGCCAGCACCGTCAGCAGACAAGGAGAACGCCATTTCGTCTCCGTGGTGCTTACACGCCGAGGCGAAGATCCTCGCGGTAGGGCGGGCTTTCCATGTGGAAGCCCACCGGCCCGGTGGGACGGGCGTGAATGAACTGATCAACAAAGGGGGCGGCGGAGGCCGATAGTTCTTCCGGTGTGCCTTCGGCCTCCACTACACCCTTGTAGAGCAGGTAGGCATAGTCGGCCACCTTCAGCGATTCCGACACGTCATAGGTCACAATGATCGAGGTCGCGCCCAGCGCATCGTTCAGGCGCCGGATCAGCAGCGCAATCACGTTGAGCGAGATCGGATCGAGGCCGCCGAACGGCTCGTCGTAGATCGTGAGCATCGGATCGACGGCGATCGCCCTGGCCAATGCCACGCGACGGGACATGCCGCCCGAGAGCTCGGCGGTCATGAGCTTGGTGGTGCCGCGCAGGCCGACCGCCTGCAACTTCATCAGGACCAGCGTGCGAATCAGCGCTTCCGGCAAATCCGTTAGTTCGCGCAGGGGAAAGGCGATGTTGTCGTACACCGACATGTCGCTGAACAAGCCGCCGGCCTGGAACATCATGCCCATTTTCCGTCGCAGCTCGTAGAGGCCTTTGTGGTCCAGTTCATGGACGACCTGTCCGTCCACCCGGACGCTGCCCCGGTCCGGCTTCAACTGCCCGCCGATCAATCGCAACAGGGTGCTTTTGCCGGAGCCGCTGGCGCCGAGGATTGCCACCACCTTGCCGCGGGGTATCTGGAGATTGATGCCGTCAAGGACTTTCCTGTCGCCATAGGAAAAATGAAGATCCTTGATCTCAATGAGAGTTTCAGATTCTTGACTCATGCTTGCACTACCTGCCAAATGGGAAGAGCTGCCGTGGACGGGCTGCTATGTTGTCACGGATTCCACGCCATGGATATCCGCTTTCAGCCGCGAGCCATCGCTATTTTCGCCGAAGTCGGCGCGGTTTACGCAAAGCAATGCCCGGACATTCCCCCGCCTTGCGCGGAGGATACGGCACACCGATTCTGGCCCCGTACGCCGTCCCGTCAGCGCCGACTCTCGAGGCCTGTTGCCTACCTCAGTGCCGCGACGGCGAACTCCAGCCTTCCGGCTTCGGCTATGAAATTGTGGGAGGAATCCCTGAAACTTCTCGACCATGAACCGTCATCAACCACTACGGACTCTATGCGCAGGGTCAGAGAGACGTCGCGCAGGCGAAATCCTGCCGCCTGGAGCAGCTCAAGCGCGATGGCATCGGCTTCCACCGCCTGCACCTCGCGCTGGCTTTGGGCGGCAAGCTCCGATCCACCTGCGGATATCAAGGCCTTCAACAAGCCGCTGCCGGGGATAAGAATGTTCATGATCACCGACGTGGCAATGCCGGCGGCCGAATTCTCTTCCGGATGACGGGCGATGACATGCCCCATTTCGCGAGCGATGACAAAGGCCATCCAGTCGTCGTAAGGCTGCCGGGCGCCAAGTCCCGCGCTGAGCGCTATTCTTCCGTTGGCGCTGGACTCGCTGCCCGGTTGATCACCAGCGACGACATAGACATCGAAGCGGCTGTCGACCAGCCCCGGGACGCGTTGCGCCAGATCCGGATACAGAGACTCGGCGCCTTTTTGCAGAGCGCCGGCGACCCGCTGCACTTGCAGCGCAAAGCGCTCCGCCGCCTCCCTGTCCGCTTGCGTCGGACAACTCGCGTTTTCTTCACAGCCGGTGCTGAGCCGCGAACCCGTAGTTATCGTGAATGCGATATCGGCGTGGGTCGAGGCCAGCGGCATATCGACTATCCGCGCCCGATCGTCGGTCGAAACCGTCGCGCAGCCCGCCATGCCGAGGCACGCGGCGGCAACCAACAGCCGTGGGAGGCTTGCGCGCGACATAATCCAATGCTTAGCCATCGGCTCTTGTTGCGTCGGCTGTCAAGCCGCCAGGAAAATGCATGGACATGATGGGATCCTTCAAAGACCGTTCGCAACGTCGAATGCAGCCACAATAAAAGACAATTAGCCCGCGTTCTGTTCGCTACCGAACGCAATTGAGTCAAAGCCATCGAGCACACCAACCAGGCCTGCGCGGTGAATGCTTCCGGGACACCTCCGCAGTTCAAGCCACCTTCACGACGTCAGCCTGAACGCCCGGCGACGGAAGCTGATCGATCCGGCCGCAGGGCCGAAACTAGCCGGTCGTTGGGTATCTGAGGACGCCGTCGAGGCTGGAAAGGATGGCTAGCGCCGCGGATTTCAGGCGTTGCTACGGCGGAAGGATTCCGCCCGGCCCCGGAACTACTTCTTCGTACTCTACACCTGACGCACGCGGCGCACTACCAAATGCGAGAAACTCGGCATCAGGAGCGTTTACACAGAAGTACCGGAAACCAATCCGGTGATGGCCGTGGCGATCCACGGCGTGGTAGAAAACCTGCGCCGGGGCTGGCGCGCGGGCGCGCCGACCTGCAAGCCGCCTATTCGCTCTCGCCGCCGCCTTTTTTCATCGCCTTTCCCTCGGCAGCGCGCTGTTTGCGCACTTCCTTCGGGTCGGCGATCAGCGGGCGATAGATTTCCACCCGGTCGCGATCACGCAAGGCGGTATCAACCTTGGCCAGCTTCGCGTAGATGCCGAGCTTGTTCCTGGCCAGATCTATTTCGGGATGTTTGGCGAGCAGGCCCGAGGCTTCGATCGCCTGCCCTACGGTGCTGCCAGCCGGCAAGCTGATACTGGCCACTTCCTGCCGCTCCGGGCGGGCATAGACAACCTCGACCTGAATGGTTTCAGCCATAGACTTCCTGCGCTCTTTTGACAAAGGATTCGACGAGGGTGTTGGCGATGTGATTGAACACGGGACCGAGCACTTTTTCCAGCAACTGGCTGGAGAATTCGTAGTGAAGGCGGAATTCTACCTTGCAAGCCGTCTCACCCAGGGCCGTGAAGCGCCAATGTCCGTCCATATGAGCGAAGGGGCCAGCGGTCAGGCGGATATCCATCAGGCGCGGTTCTTCCTTGGTGTTTTCAGTCGAAAACTGTGACTTGAGGCCATGGTAATTGATGCGCAGCGTGGCAGCCGTGAGCGTCGCCGTGCGCTCGTGCAATTCGGTACCGCCGCACCACGGCAGGAACTGGGGATACTCCTCGACGCGATCCACCAGACTGAACATCTGCTCCGGTGTGCGTTCGATCAATACCGATTTTTCGACCAGGGCCATTGCAAAGCCGTGTGGATGGGGTGAAGTAGAATGCCGCATTTTATCGCGCAACCCATGAGCATCGCCGACAACAAGAAGGCATTCCACGATTACTTCATTGAAGAGCGCTACGAGGCCGGTCTGGTGCTCGAAGGCTGGGAAGTGAAGGCGATTCGCGCCGGGCGCGCGCAGATCAAGGAAGCCTATGTGGTGCTGAAACGCGGCGAGGTGTTCCTCATCGGCGCCCACATCACACCGCTGCTGTCGGCCTCGACCCACGTCAACCCCGATCCGGTGCGCACGCGCAAACTGCTGCTGAACGCTGCAGAAATCAGCAAGCTGATCGGCAAGGTCGAGCGCGCCGGCTACACGCTGGTGCCCCTCGACCTGCATTACAGCAAAGGCCGCGTCAAGCTGTCGGTCGGCCTCGCCAAAGGCAAGAAGCAGCACGACAAGCGCGATGCCGAGAAGGATCGCGACTGGGTTCGCGAGAAGGCGCGCGTGATGCGCGACCGGCGCGGCTAAGTAACGCCTCCACTCACGCCTGCGGATGACCCCCGTTACCCTGATCTGGCTGGTGACCGGCTGCCTGATGCTGCAGCCCCTGTCGACCGACCTCTACCTGGCCTCGTTGCCGAGCATGGCTACCGACTTTGGCGTCACCCCGGCCGCAGTTCAGAACACGCTTTCCCTGTTCGTGATCGGTTTCGGCTCGGCGCAACTGGTCAGCGGCCCGCTGTCCGATCGCTACGGCAGGCGCCCGGTGCTATTCGGCGGCCTGAGCCTGTATCTGCTCTCCAGCATCGCCTGCGCACTGGCGCCAACCCTCGCCTGGCTGGTCGCGGCGCGTTTCGTGCAGGCGATCGGCTGCTGCACCGGCGTCGTGGTGGCCCGCGCCATCATCCGCGACGCCTATTCGGCCGCCGATGGCGCGCGCGTGCTGGCCAAGGCAAGCTCGCTGCTTTCGCTGGCGGCGATCAGCGGACCGGTACTCGGCAGCTACCTGCAGGTGGCCTTCGGCTGGCGTGCCGCATTCGTCGCCCTCGCCTTGGCGGGCTTCGCCATGTGGATCGCCGCCTTGCTCCGGATGAGGGAATCAAACAGCCAGTGCAACCCCGAGGCAATGCGCCTTGGCAGCCTCGCCCGCACCTACCTTGAAGTGACCAGGACCCCCGCGTTCTGGGCCTATGCGCTGCCCGGCGCGCTGTCCTATGCTTCGATCTTCGTGTTCATATCCGGCGCCTCATTCGTGTTTATCCGCGTCCTCGGGGTGACGACGGAGCGCTACGGCTATCTCTTCGCCCTCGGCGTCTGCGGTTATTTGAGCGGAACCCTGGTTTGTCGCCGCCTGCTCGGCACACTGGGAATCCAGGGTGTCCTCAGGCTGGGCACCTCGATAGGACTGGCAGGTGGTCTGGGCTTCCTCGTGTTCGCAATTGCCGGCGTGCAGCATTGGCTGCTCGTGGTGATCGCGCTTTTTGTAGTCATGACGGCCCACGGCATCAACATTCCGTGCACACAGGCCGGCGCGCTGGCGCCGTTTCCCGAGCGGGCCGGTGCAGCGGCCGGACTGTTCGGCTGCGTCATGATGCTGGTGGCCCTGGCCGCCGGGATCTGGGTCGGGAGCAGCCACAACGGCACCTTGCTGCCGCTGGCATCGATCAGCGCCACGGTGGCTGTGCTGCTTTTTGCCAGCACACGGCTTCTCGCACGCTACGGCAAGGCTGCATAGGGCAGCGAACGATCGTGCTCGGGCCCTGCTGCCGCATCGCCAGCGCCGACTCCTGGCCTGCCTGCGCTCAGTAGAGAAAACGCTCCTTCAAGTCTTCCAGATTCAAGTCCTGCAGTATCTGCCCGGAGCGCTCGCGCGCGTTGCCGCGCGGGGCGTTGGCGAGGCGGGCGATGATCAGTTCGTTCTTCATCGAGTGCTCCCAGCCCACCAGCTCGGTGACGCTGAGCTGGTAGCCGTGCGCTTCGAGCAGCAGGCAGCGCAGGACGTTGGTGATCTGGCTGCCGAATTCGCGGGTGTGGATCGGGTGGCGCCAGATTTCCGAGAGCGCGGTCTGCGCCAGGGACTCGTTCTTGTGCCGGCGCAGCACGGATGCGACTTCGGCCTGGCAGCAGGGCGCGAGGACGATGAATTTGGCCTGCTTGTGCAGGGCGAACCGGATCGCGTCATCGGTCGCCGTATCGCAGGCATGCAGCGCGGTGACGATATCGACACGTTCCGGCAGCTGCGGCGACTCGATCGATTCCCCGACCGAAAGATTGAGGAAGGACATGCGCGCGAAGCCCAGCCGCAGCGCCAGTTCGCGCGATCGGTCGACGAGTTCGGCACGGGTCTCGATGCCGTACACGTGGCCGCTGGCCTTGGCCTTGAGGAAAAGGTCATAGAGGATGAAGCCGAGGTAGGACTTGCCGGCGCCGTGGTCGACCAGCACCAGATCACCGCGCTCAGCCATGATCTCGGTCAGCAAGGGCTCGATGAACTGGTAGAGGTGATAGACCTGCTTCAGCTTGCGTCGGGTGTCCTGATTGAGCTTGCCGTCGCGGGTCAGGATGTGCAGTTCCTGGAGCAGCGCAACAGATTGCTCCGGCCGGATTTCGGGGACGCCGCTCACAACTTGGATTTCAATCTTCTGCCGGCAGGCGGATGATGTGCTGGCCTGACTTCTCGTCGCGCTCAAGGATCAGCAGCTTGTGCTTCCTGGCGTCTTCCAGCAATTCGCCGAAGGAGCGGTAGCCGTAGTAGGACTCGCTAAAGCCGGGCTTGCGCCGCTTGAGGGTCTGCTTGACCATGGAACCCCAGATTTTTTCGTCTTCGCCCCGCTCCGCGACCAGCGCCTCGACGGTTTCCACGACCAGATCAATTGCCTCCTGCCGCTTGGGATCTTCGGCCTTTTCATCGCTCTTCGGCGCTGCGGCCTTTGCCGTGCTGGCGGCGGGCTTCGCCGGCGCCTTCCTTTCGTTGCGCTGTTTCTTGGCGGGAAGTTCCCGTACCAGATCATCGTAAAAAATGAATTCGTCGCAGTTGGCGGCGAGCAGGTCGGAGGTGGCCGCCTTGACGCCGACCCCGATCACGCGCTTGTTGTTCTCGCGCAGCTTGGACACCAGGGGCGAGAAATCCGAGTCGCCGCTGATGATGACGAAGGTATCGACATGCGACTTGGTGTAGCAGAGGTCGAGGGCATCCACCACCATGCGGATGTCGGCCGAGTTCTTGCCCGACTGGCGCACATGGGGAATCTCGATCAGTTCGAACGAGGCCTCGTGCATCGCCGCCTTGAACTCCTTGTAGCGCGCCCAGTCGCAGTAGGCCTTCTTGACCACGATGCTGCCCTTGAGCAGCAGTCGCTCGAGGACCTTGTTGATGTCGAACGGGGCATATTTGGCGTCGCGCACGCCGAGAGCCACATTCTCGAAGTCGCAGAACAGCGCCATGCTGGTGATTTCAGGGTTGCCGGCCATGATAGGGCTCCAGTGAACAGGACTCGATGATATCAGTGTCGCGCGGATGGTTTCCTGCAACCCGGCGCAGCAGGCATAATGCGCACCCCTGCTGACCACCGAATTCCCCGAATGAGTGCCCCCCTCGAAACCCTGCGTCGCGTCTTCGGCTACCCGTCGTTCCGCGGGCCGCAGGAGGAGATCATCGACCATCTGATCTGCGGCGGCGATGCGCTGGTGCTGATGCCTACCGGCGGCGGCAAGTCGCTGTGCTACCAGATACCCTCGATGCTCAGGCATGGCGTCGGCGTCGTGGTCTCGCCGCTGATCGCGCTGATGCAGGACCAGGTCGATGCCCTGCTGCAAGCCGGCGTGCGGGCGGCCTTTCTCAATTCGTCGCAGGACTACGCGACGGCCTCCGAAGTCGAGCGGCGACTGCGCATGGACGAACTCGACCTGATCTACGTCGCGCCGGAACGCCTGCTGACCGAGCGCTTTCTCGGCGTCATGGATCATCTGGTCGGCAGGAACCGCTTGGCTCTGTTCGCCATCGACGAAGCGCATTGCGTCTCGCAATGGGGTCACGATTTCCGTCCGGAGTACATCCAGCTCTCGGCCCTGCACCAGCGTTACCCGGCGGTACCGCGGATTGCCCTGACCGCAACCGCCGACCAGCTGACGCGACAGGAAATCATTACCCGCCTCGGACTCGACGCGGCGCGCGTGTTCATTTCCAGCTTCGACCGGCCGAACATCCGCTACACCGTGGTCGAGCGCGACAACCCGCGCCGGCAACTGCTCGACTTCCTTGCCGGGCAGCGCGGCGAGGCCGGGATTGTGTATTGCCTGTCGCGCAAGAAGGTGGACGAGACCGCGGCCTGGCTCAATGGCCAAGGCATCACGGCCCTGCCCTACCACGCCGGACTCGATGCGGCCACGCGCCTGCAACATCAGCAGCGCTTCCTGCGCGAAGACGGCATCGTCATGGTGGCGACCATCGCCTTCGGCATGGGCATCGACAAACCCGACGTGCGCTTCGTCGCCCACCTCGATCTGCCCAAGAGCCTCGAAGCCTACTATCAGGAAACCGGCCGCGCCGGCCGTGACGGGGAGCCGGCCGAAGCCTGGATGACCTATGGTCTCAACGACGTGGTGATCCATCGCCTGCGCATCGACGAATCGGCCGCGGGCGAGGACCAGAAGCGCGTCGAGCGCAGCAAGCTCGACGCCCTGCTGGCCTGGTGCGAAACCGCCACCTGCCGGCGCGCGCTGTTGCTCAAGTACTTCAGCGAAGAGGCCACCGCCTGCGGCAACTGCGACACCTGCCTCGAGCCACCGCAACTGTGGGACGGCACGGTCGCCGCACAAAAGGCCATGTCGGCCGCCTTGCGCACCGGCCAGCGCTTCGGCGCCGGGCATTTGATCGACATCCTGCGCGGCAAAGCCACCGAAAAAGTGCAGCAGTTCGGGCATGCCGAACTACCCACCTTCGGTGCCGGCACGGATCTCGACGACGCCGGCTGGCGCTCGGTATTTCGCCAACTGCTGGCCGCCGGCCTGCTGCACACCGATGCCGAGGCCTTCGGCGGGCTGCGCCTGACCGATGCAGCGCGCCCGGTGCTGAAGGGCGAGGCCACCCTGTCGTTGCGCAAGCAGGCCAACCGCGTCAAGGGCAAGAAACATGGGCGCTCACAAGAGTCGGCGCCGGCGGGACGGCGATCCGGCGCGGGGCCAGCCCTGGCAGACGGTGATGAACCGCTGTTCGAGGCCCTGCGTGCCTGGCGCGCCGGCCTGGCGCGCGAACAAGGCGTGCCGGCCTACGTCATCCTGCACGACAAGAGCCTGCGCGAACTGGCCGCACGACGGCCGGCAAACCTGTCCGAACTGCTCGGCGTGCCGGGCATCGGCCACGCCAAAGCCGAGCGCTACGGAGAAGCCCTGCTGGAGTTGATGGCTTGAGTCGACCAGAATTTTCCCTCGCAACAGCAACAGAACCGCCCGTCGCCGGGAGATAATGACGGGCTACCAAACAATGGAAAAGTTGCAATGAAGCGCGTCGATGATTTCCGCCTGCGGCTGGGCAAGAAAGAACTGCTTCCGATCGTTGTCGGCGGCACGGGCGTCGACATTTCGACCGCGGAACTCGCCCTGGAGGCGGCCCGGTTGGGCGGCATCGGCCACATTTCCGACGCGATGGTGCCTACGGTTTCCGACCGGCGCTTCAATACCAAGTACGTCAAGAACAAGCTCAGGCAATACAAGTACAACGTCGCCAATACGGAGAAGGCCGTGGTCAAGTTCGATCTTGGCCTGCTCGCGGAAGCGACCGCCCTGCATGTCGGGCGCACCATGGAAGCCAAGCGCGGCGACGGGATGATTTTCGCCAACTGCATGGAAAAGCTGACCATGAATGCGCCGCGGGAAACCCTGCGCGCTCGGCTCAAGGCGGCGCTGGATCACGGCATCGACGGCATCACGTTGGCGGCGGGACTGCACTTGGGTTCGTTTGCGCTGATCGAGGACCATCCGCGCTTCCGCGACGTCAAGCTGGGCATCATCGTTTCGTCCCTGCGCGCCCTGACGCTATTTCTGAAAAAAAGCGCACGCACCGGCCGCCTGCCCGACTATGTCGTGATCGAAGGCCCCTTGGCCGGTGGCCACCTGGGTTTCGGCATGGATTGGGCCGCTTACGATCTGGCGAAGATTTTCATCGAGATCCGCGAATGGATGAAGGCCGAGCATCTCGAGATTCCGCTGATACCGGCCGGAGGCATTTTCACCGGTTCCGACGCCGTCGCCTTCATGGAAATGGGCGCCGCTGCGGTCCAGGTTGCCACCCGCTTCACCGTTTCGAAAGAATGCGGCCTGCCGGAGAAGGTGCAGCAGGAGTATTTCAAGGCCAGCGAAAGCGACATCGAGGTGAACACGATTTCACCGACCGGCTACCCGATGCGCATGCTGAAGAACAGCCCGGCAATCGGCGCCGGCATCCGGCCAAACTGCGAGGCCTTCGGCTACCTGCTGGATTCCAACGGCAGCTGCCAGTACATCGAGGCCTATAACCGCGAAGTGGCGCTGCATCCGCATGCGAAGAAGATCCATGTGATGGACAAGACCTGCCTGTGCACCCACATGCGCAACTTCGACTGCTGGACTTGCGGCCACTACACCTACCGCCTGAAGGACACCACCCGCCGCAACGACGACGGCAGTTATCGGCTGCTGTCGGCGGAACACATCTTCCGCGACTATCAGTTCAGCACCGACAACAAGATCGCGCTGCCGGACTAAGCCGGGAAAACGCCTGTCGAAAGATAGCGGTCGCCGCGGTCGCAGACGATGCTGACGATCACCGCGTTCTCCACCTGATTCGCGACGCGCAACGCCACTGCGAGTGAGCCGCCGGAGGAAATCCCGGCGAAGATGCCTTCCTCGCGCGCCAGCCGCCGCGACATTTCCTCGGCCTGCCCCTGGCTCACGTTTTCGACCTGATCCACGCGCGAGGCCTCGAATATTTTCGGCAGGTAGGCTTCCGGCCACTTGCGGATGCCGGGAATCTGCGAGCCTTCGTCCGGCTGGCAGCCGACGATGCGGATCGCCGGGTTCTGCTCCTTGAAATAGCGCGAGCAGCCCATGATGGTGCCGGTGGTGCCCATGCTGGAAACGAAATGCGTGATGCGGCCCGCGGTGTCGCGCCAGATCTCGGGCCCGGTGGTTTCGTAGTGCGCCAGGGGATTGTCCGGGTTGGCGAACTGGTCGAGCACAATCCCCTTGCCGTCCCTGACCATCTGCTCGCTCAAGTCCCGCGCCGCTTCCATGCCGCCCGCCTTGGGCGTCAACACCAGTTCGGCGCCGAAGGCGCGCATGGTCTGGCAGCGTTCGACGCTCTGATGCTCCGGCATGATCAGGATCATGCGGTAGCCGCGCATCGCTGCGGCCATCGCCAGCGCTATGCCGGTATTGCCCGAGGTGGCCTCGATCAGCGTGTCGCCAGGCTTGATGCGGCCGCGTGCCTCGGCGTGCTTGATCATGGACAATGCCGGCCGGTCCTTGACCGAGCCGGCCGGATTGTTGCCTTCCAGCTTGGCCAGGATCACGTTGTTGCGGCGCGCGGCCTCCGCACCCGGAATGTGCTTGAGCTGGACCAGCGGCGTATTGCCGACGAAATCTTCGAGCGTCTTCCAGTTCATCTTGTCTCCTACCCGCGGCTGCAATGTCTGTGGCAGTTCATCTGGCGAGCCATTGCACGTAGTCGGCCACACCTTCTTCCACCGGGGCGAAGGCGCTTTTGTAGCCTACGCCGCGCAACTGGGAAAGATCGGCCTCGGTGAAGCTCTGGTACTTGCCCTTCAAGGCATCCGGAAAGGGAATGTATTCGATGATGCCCTGCGCCACCAGTTCGGCCACGGATTGGGCCGGCTTGCCTTCCAGGGCGCGGCAGGCATTCACCGTGGCGGCGGCGAGTTCGTTGAAGCTCTGTGCGCGCCCGGTGCCCAGGTTGTAGATGCCGGATATCCTGCTTTCAAGAAAATCCATATTCACCTTGACCACGTCGCCGACGTACACGAAATCGCGGCGCTGCTCACCGTTGGCATAGCCACCGTAGCCTTCGAACAGCTGGACCTTGCCGGAAGCCTGGTATTGATTGAAGTGATGAAAGGCAACCGAGGCCATACGTCCCTTGTGCTGCTCGCGCGGACCGTAGACGTTGAAGTAGCGGAACCCGGCGATCTGGGAGTCGGCGTTGGCGAGACGGCGACGCACGATCTGATCGAAGAGAAACTTCGAGTAGCCATAGACATTGAGCGGCGCCTCGAATTCGCGCTCTTCGCTGAACACGCTGCCACCGCCATAGACGGAGGCGGACGAGGCATAGAGCAGCGGAATTTCCTGTTCCTGGCAAAAATCCAGCAGCGCCAGCGAATAGCGATAGTTGTTGGCCATCACGTAGCGGCCGTCGGTTTCCATGGTGTCCGAACAGGCGCCTTCGTGCAGGATGGCTTCGATGTCACCGTCGAGTTGACCGCTTTCGACCAGCGAGAGGAATTCGCTCTTGTCCAGATAGTCGGCGATATCACAGTCGGTCAGGTTCCTGAACTTGTCGGCCTTGGTCAGGTTGTCGACCGCGATGATGTCCGAAATGCCTCGTTCGTTGAGGCCCTTGACCAGATTCGCGCCGATGAAGCCGCAGGCGCCGGTAACGACGTAGTACATATGACCCCTAGTTGACCTGTTTCAATTCTTCCAGAGAGCACGTTGCGGTGCCCAGTTTTCCGACCACGATGCCGGCGGCGAGATTGGCCTGGCGCATCGCCTGCGGCAAGGACAGACCGCTGCCCAGCATCACCGCCAGCGTGGCGATGACCGTATCACCGGCGCCACTGACATCATAAACCTCACGCGCCACTGCCGGCTCATGCGCCACGCCGTCGGCCGAAAACAGCGTCATGCCTTCTTCGCTGCGGGTCACCAGCAATGCCTCCAGGTGCAGTTCATCGCGCAAGCGCATGGCCTTCAGGGCTAGTTCCGCTTCATCCTTCCAGCGTCCGACTACGTCGCGCATCTCGGATCGATTGGGAGTGAGCAGGGTCGCTCCGGCATAACGGGCGTAGTCCTCGCCCTTGGGATCGACCAGCACCTGCTTGCCGGCAGCGCGGGCAAGCCGAATCATTTCCGTGATGTGGGTGAGGCCGCCCTTGCCGTAGTCGGACAGGATCACCACATCGCAGGTCGCCAGGCGCGATTCAAAATCAGCCAGCTTGGCCTGCAGGACTTCGTGATCCGGCGCGTTTTCAAAATCGATGCGCAGCAGTTGCTGTTGGCGACCGACCACGCGCAACTTGACGGTGGTGCTGAGTTGGGCATCCTCATGCAGGCTGCATTCGATGCCGGAGTCGCGCATCAGGCGTGCAAGGATCTGGCCTGCCTCGTCGGCACCGACCACGGACAACAGTGCCACTCGGGCGCCCAGCGCGGCGCAGTTGCGCGCAACATTGGCCGCGCCACCGGGGCGCTCTTCCGTGCGCTCGACCTTGACCACCGGCACCGGGGCTTCCGGCGAAATGCGCGAAACCTCGCCGAACCAGTAGCGATCCAGCATCACGTCGCCGACCACCAGAATACGGGCAGCGGAGGTATCAGGAATCTGCATGGTCAGAAAAACCTGTCAACCACAGAGGACACAGAGAACACAGAGAAAATCCTCTCCTGCATTTCTCTGTGCCCTCTGTGATCTCTGTGGCAAATAATGTTTCTCATAGCCGTCCAATGGCGAAGTACTCGAGGCCGGCCTTGCGCGGTATCGCCGGATCGTAGAGATTGCGGCCGTCGAAAATTACCGGCGTCTTCAGCTTGGCCTTGATCGCATCAAAGTCGGGACTGCGGAACTCCTTCCACTCGGTGACGATGGCCAGGGCATCGGCGCCGTCCAGCGCTTCCATCGGTGTCGCCGCGTAGCTGATGCGCGCGTCCTGGCCCAGGATGCGCTGCGCCTCATGCGCAGCCACTGGATCGTAGGCACGGATGGCAGCGCCGCAGGCCAGAAGGTCGGCAATCAGCACCAGGCTTGGCGCTTCGCGCATGTCGTCGGTATTGGGCTTGAAGGCCAGGCCCCACAGGGCGAAAGTCTTGCCGCTGAGATCCTTGCCGAGGCGCGTCGTGATCTTCTGTCCAAGCACGCCTTTCTGTGCTTCGTTGGCCGCCTCGACCGCTTGCAGCACCTGCAGCTCCTGCCCGGCCTCCTGCGCCGTACGAATCAGGGCCTGCACATCCTTGGGAAAGCAGGAACCACCGTAGCCGACGCCGGGGTAGAGGAATTGGAAGCCGATGCGCGGATCGGAGCCGATGCCCTTGCGCACCAGCTCGATGTCGGCCCCCAGCTTTTCAGCCAGATTCGCCAGTTCGTTCATGAAGCTGATGCGCGTCGCCAGCATCGCATTCGCGGCGTACTTGGTCAGCTCCGCGCTCTTCACGTCCATCACGATCAGGCGTTCGTGATTGCGCTGGAACGGCGCGTAAAGCTCACGCATGAGCTCGATGGCGCGGGCGTCGTCGGCGCCGACGACAATACGGTCGGGCTTCATGAAGTCGTCTACCGCGGCGCCTTCCTTGAGAAATTCCGGGTTGGAGACCACGCTGAAGTCGACCTTCGCGCCGCGTGCCTGCAACTCTTCGGCAATCGCCGCGCGCACCCTGTCGGCGGTACCGACCGGCACGGTGGACTTGTCCACCACGACCTTGTAGCCGCTCATGTAGCGCCCCACGTTGCGCGCGGCGGCGACCACATATTGCAGGTCGGCGGAACCATCCTCGTCGGGCGGGGTGCCGACCGCAATGAACTGCAACACACCGTGGGCGACCGCGGCCTCGATATCGGTGGTAAAGCGCAAACGCCCGGCGGCTTCGTTCTTCCTCACCATGGCCTCCAGGCCCGGTTCGTAGATCGGAATGCCGCCTTCGTTGAGGGTGCGGATTTTGGCGGCATCGAGATCGAGGCAGAGCACATCATTGCCTACGTCTGCAAGACAGGTGCCGGAGACAAGGCCGACGTAGCCGGTGCCGATGACTGTGATTTTCATGTCGCCTCCGCAGGGCCGCCCCAAGGAGGCGAAAGCAAATCACATGGAGCCGCAACGCGGCGAACTTTGGTCACCCCCTTCCTTGGGAAGGGGGATGGGGGGAAGGTCGTGTTCATATCTTCTAAAGTGTGATGTCGAATTCTTCGGTGCGCTTGGGCGGATAGGTCTCCCAGCCGCCGCAGCCGGGGCAACGCCAGTAGAACTGCCGCGCCTTGAAACCGCAGGCGTAGCAGCGATAGCGCGCGACGCGGCGGGTGTGATTGTGAATCAGGTTCTTGACCAGTTCCAGATCGGCGCGCTTTTCGGGCGGGACCACCAGGATCTGCGCCTCGAGCAGCTTGTCGAGCCCGAGCAGCGTCGGATTGCGGCGCAACTCGTCGCGCACCAGCGCATAGGCCGCCTCCGCGCCGTCATTGTCGAGTTCGGCACGAAACACCGCATCGAGCAAGTCGAGCGAAGGATGGCGCTCCAGCCAGCCGCGCAGCAACTGGATGCCCTGCTCCTTGCGGCCCATCTGGATATGCGCCGTCATCAGTTTTTCCGCGGCCAGTGCCAGATACACCGGATTCTGCTGCTCGATGCCTTTCCAGTGATCGATCGCCGCCTCGCCATCGCCGACTTTTGCCGCCAGATCGCCCAGCAGCAGCGTCGCGCGGACACATTTCCGGTTGGCGGCCAGCGCCTCGTCGAGCAGGCGCCGCGCTTCGTCGTGGCGGTCGTGGAGCATTTCGTTGGCCGCCATCTCGCACCGAAACTCGGCGATTTCCTTTTGCCAGAGATGCTCGGAATGGTTCGGCATGGCGTCGCAAATCGCAATCGCCTTGGCCCATTCCTTTTCCTGCTGGTAGATTTCGAGCAGGTTTTTCAGCGCCTCTTCGTCGCGGTCGGTGCCGCGCAGCTTGACGAATATTTCCTCGGCGCGATCGAGCAGGCCGGCCTTCAGATAGTCCTGCCCGAGTTCGGACAAGGCGTGCAGCCTCTGCGCAGCCGACAGGCCGTCGCGCTCGATGAGGTTCTGATGGACGCGGATGGCACGGTCGGTCTCGCCGCGCCGGCGGAACAGATTGCCCAGGGCGAAATGCAGCTCGATGGTTTCCGGGTCGACGCGCGCCGCCTCGATGAAGGCTTCGATGGCCTGATCCGGCTGTTCGTTGAGCAGGAAATTCAGTCCCTTGAAGTAGGAACGCGGCAAAACGCGCGACTCTTTCAGCAGATGCTTGATGTCGATCCGCGCCGCGATCCAGCCGAGGCCGAAAAATACCGGCAGTACCAGCAGCCACCAAAGTTCGATTTCCATTGCGTCAGTGCGGCTCGCGATCCGGATTACGATGGGGGCGCAGGAATACGCCCAACGCGGCCGTCAGGCCGACCGCAACGCCAATCGCAAACACGGCGAGGATGACCACCGAGATCGGGGCCGTCCAGGCATGATCCAGAAAGAAGCGCAATTCCATCGGGCCGCTGTTCTTGATCGCCAGCCCGAACAGTCCGACGAAGACCACGATACGCAAACACCAGACAAGAATCCGCAACAGGGTGTTCATGCCGGGTCGCGGGGACGAAAAAAAGCGGCACCCGTGACAGGTGCCGCCTTGACGCAAGCTGCGACGGCGGGACTCATGGCCGGTAATCGACCCGTTCCCGCAACTCCTTGCCGGCCTTGAAATGGGGCACGTACTTTTCGGGTACCTGCACCTTGTCGCCCGACTTCGGGTTGCGACCGACACGCGGCGGCCGATAGTTCAGCGCGAAACTGCCGAAGCCGCGAATCTCGATGCGATTATTGCGGACCAGCGCCGCAGTCAGGGCATCGAGAATCATCTTGACGGCATAGTCGGCATCCTTCGCCACCAGCTGGGGAAAGCGCTCCGCCAGCCGGACGATGAGCTCCGATTTGGTCATGAGATCAGGCTTATTGCGGCTGGTTCTGGTTGAGCTTGGCCTTGAGCAGCGCGCCGAGATTGGTCGTGCCGCTGCTGGCCGAACTGTCGGACGCCAGCTTTTGCATCGCCTGGGTCTGTTCCACCTGATCCTTGGCCTTGATCGACAGGTTGATCGAACGCGTCTTGCGATCAACGTTGATGATCATGGTTTCGATCACGTCGCCGACCTTCAGATGCTGGGTCAGGTCTTCGATGCGCTCGCGCGAGAACTCGGAGACGCGCAGATAGCCCTCCACTTCGGAGCCCAGATCGATCATCGCACCGCGCTGATCAACACTGGTCACCGTGCCTGAAACCAGACTGTTCTTGTCGTGGGTGGCAACGAAGCTGGTGAATGGATCGCCGTCGATCTGCTTGACGCCGAGCGAAATGCGCTCTTTCTCGACATCGATGGAAAGCACCACGGCTTCGACTTCATCGCCCTTCTTGAAGTTCTGCTTGGCTTCCTCGCCGGTGGCCGACCAGGACAGGTCGGACAGATGCACCAGACCGTCGATGCCGCCGGGCAGGCCGATGAAGATGCCGAAGTCGGTGATCGACTTGATGGCACCGCGGACCTTGTCGCCCTTCTTGTGGTTCATCGCGAAATCTTCCCACGGGTTCGCCATGCACTGCTTCATGCCGAGCGAAATGCGGCGACGGTCTTCGTCGATTTCGAGAATCATCACTTCGACTTCGTCGCCCAATTGGACAACCTTGGTCGGGTGAATGTTCTTGTTGGTCCAATCCATTTCGGAGACGTGCACCAGGCCTTCGATGCCCTGCTCGATCTCGACGAACGAGCCGTAATCGGTCAGATTGGTGACCTTGCCGAACAGACGCGTGTTGGCCGGGTAGCGACGGGAGATTCCCACCCACGGATCTTCGCCGAGCTGTTTCATGCCGAGCGAAACGCGGTTCTTTTCCTGGTCGAACTTGAGCACCTTGGCGGTGACTTCATCGCCGACGTTGAGCACTTCCGACGGGTGACGCACGCGACGCCAGGCCAGGTCGGTGATGTGCAGCAGGCCGTCAATGCCGCCGAGATCGACGAATGCGCCGTAGTCGGTGATGTTCTTGACGATGCCCTTGACGATGGTGCCTTCCTGCAGATTTTCCAGCAGCTTCTGGCGATCTTCGCCCATGCTGGCCTCGAGCACGGCGCGGCGCGAAACCACCACGTTGTTGCGCTTGCGGTCGAGCTTGATGACCTTGAATTCGTATTCCTTGCCTTCGAACGGCGTGGTGTCCTTGACCGGCCGGGTATCGACCAGCGAACCGGGCAGGAAGGCGCGAATGCCATTGACCATGACGGTCAGGCCGCCCTTGACCTTGCCGGTGATCAGGCCCTTGACCAGGGCGCCATCGACCATGGCCTTGTCGAGATCGTTCCAGGCGGCGATGCGCTTGGCCTTTTCACGCGAGAGGCGCGTTGCGCCGTAACCGTCTTCGAGCATCTCGATCGCCACCAGGACAAAATCGCCCACTTTGGCTTCGAGTTCGCCACGTTCATTGTTGAACTCTTCGACGGGGATCATGCTTTCGGACTTGAGGCCCGCATTGACGACCACGAAGTTCTGATCGATGCGGACAATTTCGGCCGTGATGACTTCACCGGCACGCATTTCCTGGCGCTGGAGGCTTTCCTCGAACAGGGCGGCAAAGCTTTCCATGGGTGAAGCTTCGGCAATAGCTGCAGTAGACATTGAGTTAGGGACCTTACGGATGTTTGTCACCGGGGTGACGGGTTGGTTGCTCTTCGCCGCAGAGACCTGGCGGCCGCCGCGACACGTGTGTTGCACTACTTCTGTGACACTTGCTTGAAACCTAGCTGTTGCCTGATTTGCCTTGCTGCCGCTTGACGATAGTCATCACGGCAGCCACGGCTGCGTCGATGTCCAGCGGGGTGGTATCCACCAGATCAGCATCGTCGCACTGCCGGAGAGGCGCCACGCTACGCTGGGCGTCGCGCGCATCCCGCTCCTGCAAATCCTGCAAAAGGGCGTGCATATTAGCAGGCATCCCCTTTGCGATCAACTGTTTATAGCGTCTTTCTGCACGCACCTGCGCCGACGCGGTGAGAAACACCTTGGCCATGGCGGCGGGGAAGACTACCGAGCCCATGTCGCGCCCGTCCGCCACCAGTCCGGGAAAGCGGCGATAGGCGCGCTGCCGGGCCAGCAGCGCGGCGCGCACCGCCGGCAATGCCGCCACTTTCGAGGCGCCGGCCGAGACTTCTTCGGTGCGGATGGCGTCCGTTACATCGTCGCCGGCGAGCAGGACGCGACCGCCTTCGAAAATGGCTGGCAGGCTCGCCGCCAGCGCCGCAACGCCGGCTTCGTCGTCCAGCAGCACATCGGCGCGAGCCGCCGCCAGCGCGGTCAGCCGATACAGCGAACCGCTGTCCAGGTAGTGGTAACCCAGGACCGCCGCAACGCGCTCGGCCACGGTGCCCTTGCCCGAGGCCGAGGGGCCGTCGATGGCGATAACCGGCGCGGTGATTTCGGCCAGGGCGTCGAAGTAGTCGGGAAAAGTCTTGTTCACGCATTGCGGATCGTTGATGGCCACCGACACGCCGCCCAGCGCCGCCAGCGAAAAGCACATGGCCATGCGATGGTCGTCGTAGGTATCGATCGCAGCGCCGGCATTGAGAGTCGACGCTGGGGAGACCGCGATGTAATCCGCACCCTCCTCCACAGTCGCCCCCAGTTTCCTCAGTTCCGTCGCCATCGCCGCGATGCGGTCGGTTTCCTTGACGCGCCACGAAGCGATATTGCGCAAGACGCAGCGGCCGTCGGCGAACAGAGCTGCCACCGCCAACGTCATCGCCGCGTCGGGAATCTGATTGAGGTCGAGATCGAATGCCTTGAGTTTCCCCGACTCGGGCGCGCTCGCCTCGATGAACTGCTCGCCCCATTCGATGCGCGCGCCAATCGCTTGCAGCGCATCGGCGAAGCGCACATCGCCCTGGATGCTGTTCCTGCCGACACCTTCGACCCGTACCGGGCCACCGCCGATCGCGCCGGCGGCGAGAAAATACGAGGCAGCCGAGGCATCACCTTCCACATGCAGCAGGCCGGGGCTGCGATAGCGCTGCCCGGCGGGAATCGTGAAGCGCTGCCAGCCTTCGCGCCGCACCTCGACGCCGAAGCGCGCCATCAGGTTCAGCGTGATTTCGATATAGGGTTTGGAGATGAGTTCGGTCGTCATCTCGATCGAGGCCTCCGCACCGGTGAGAGGCAGAGCCATCAGCAGCGCGGTGAGGAACTGCGAGGACACGTCGCCGCGCAGCCGGATCGGCCCCGTGAGTTCGATTCGCGCCGGATGGATGGCCAGCGGCGGAAAGCCGGGCGTGCCCGTGTAGCGGACATCGGCACCGATCTGCAGCAGCCCGTCCACCAGATCGCCGATGGGCCGCTCGTGCATGCGCGGCACGCCGGACAGCCGGTAGTGGCCGCCCGACAGCGCCAGCGCCGCGGTCAGCGGCCGGATCGCGGTGCCTGCGTTGCCCATGAACAGGTCGGCATCCTTGACCGGGAAAACGCCGCCGCAGCCTTCGACGCGCCATGCGCTGCTTCCCAGCACCGTGATGCCAACGCCGACTGTTTGCAGCGCTGCCAGCATTACTCGCGTGTCATCCGAATCCAGCAGGTCGCGGATTTCGGTAGTTCCCTCGGCCAGCGCCGCCAGCAGCAGCATGCGGTTGGAAATGCTCTTGGAGCCCGGCAGTCGCACGCTGCCCGCGGCCGCACGCAAGGGCGGCAGGGTCAGGCTGCTCATCACTCGTCCGACGACGGCGGCAGGGAATCCAGCCAGGCGTCGCGCCGCGCGCGGGCTGTGTCGAACATCGCCTCGAGGCCAGCCGCATCGCCTCCGGCGAGCAGGACACGGGTCCGCATCAACTCGACCATGTAGGCATCCAGTTCCGGCAGCAGGGCATGGCGATTGGCGACGCAGATGTCGCGCCACATTTCCGGGTGGCTGCTGGCGATGCGCGTGAAGTCGCGAAAACCGCCGGCGGCGAAGCTGAAGAGCTGGTCTGCGTTGGCGCGACCGGCGAGGTCATGCACCAGGGCAAAAGCCAGCAGGTGCGGCAGGTGGCTCACCGCCGCGAAGACACGGTCGTGCTCGTCCGCCGCGAGCTGCGATACCCTGGCGCCGCAGGCCTCCCACGCCGCACGCACCCGGGCCACGGCCTCCGGAGTGTTTTCCGGCAAGGGGGTGAGCACCACGCGCTTGTCACGATAGAGGTCGGCCGTCGCCGCGCCAACCCCGCTTTTCTCGGCGCCGGCAATCGGATGGCCGGGGACGAACTGGCCAATCTTCCCGCCCAAGGCGGCACGCGCCGCCGCGACCACGTCGGACTTGGTGCTGCCGCCGTCGGTCACCAGGGTTCCGGGGCCGAGGTGCGGCGCCAGCGCCGCCATCACCGCCGGCATCTGGCCGACCGGCATGCCCAGCAGCACGAGGTCAGCGCCATCGAGGGCGTCGCCCCAGTCAGTGGCAATCTGGTCGATGACGCCTTGCTGCAGCGCCTGTTCCAGCGGTGCGCGAGTGCGTCCCATGCCGACCACGCGCCGTGTCACCAGCGCCGACTTCTGCGCCAGCGCGAACGAACCGCCGATCAGGCCGACGCCGCAGACGACGATCTTGTCAAATTGCATCGATCAGGCCAGCGCCTTCTCCAGGGCTTCGAGGAAGCGAACATTCTCGCGCTCCAGCCCGATGGTGACGCGCAAATGCTCCGGCATGGCGTAATTGGCCACCGGCCTCACGATCACGCCCTGCTTCAGCATGCGCTGATTGACGCCGGCCGCATCGCCTGCCTTGAAGGTAACGAAGTTGCCGTGCGAGGGAATGTGCGACAGCCCGAGCCGCTTCAGGCCGGCGAGAATCTGTTCCATGCCGCGACGATTGGACTCGTAGCTCTCGGCAAGAAAGAGGTGGTCATCGAGTGCGGCTACGGCCGCCGCCAGCGCGAGATTGTTCGCATTGAACGGCTGGCGCACACGGTTGAGCAGGTCGGCCACCTCGGCCGAGCCGAGGCCATAGCCGATGCGCAGGCCGGCAAGGCCATACACCTTGGAGAAGGTGCGGGTGATCAGCAGGTTGGGAAAATCCTTGAGCCAGGCCACGGTATCGGCACGATCCGCCGGCGGCAGGTATTCGTTGTAGGCCTCGTCCAGCACCACGATGACGTCCTGCGACAGGGATTGCAGGAAAGCCTTGATCTGCGGATAGGGCAGGAAGTTGCCGGTCGGATTGTTCGGGTTGGCGATCCAGACGATACGGGTATCGGGACGGATCGCCGCGCGCATGGCATCGAGATCGTGACCGAACTCTTTCGCCGGAACCGCGATACATTCGGCGCCGCTCGCCATCGTCGCCAGCGGATAGACGGCGAAGGCGTGACGCGAAAATACCGCGGAGCGCCCCGGCGACAGAAATACCCTCGCGGCAAGGTCGAGCACGTCGTTGGAACCGTTGCCGACCACGATCTGATTCATGCCCAAGTCATAGCGATCGGCCAGCGCCCGCGTCAGTTCGAAATTGTCCGGGTAGCGCTCGATGCCGGCCGCGGCCTTTTCCATCGCGGCGCGCGCCTTCGGACTCATGCCCAGCGGATTTTCGTTGGAGGCGAGCTTGACGATGCTATCGACCGGAATGCCCATTTCGCGAGCCAGTTCCGTGATCGGCTTGCCCGGCAGGTAAGGCGAGATGGCGCGGATGTATGCGGGTGCGAGCTCGGCTGTAGTCATGGGTTCCTCATGGCGTGGCGTGGGGGTAGGAGCCGAGTTCCTTGACGAAGCCGGCCCTGCCGCGAAGGTCGTCGAGCGCAGCCGCAACGGCCGCATCGCGCCGGTGTCCCTCGACATCGATGAAAAACACGTATTCCCAGCGGCTGCCGCCAAAACCGCGCGCCGGCCTGGATTCGAACTTGCTCATCGAGACGCCATGATTGGCCAGCGGCGTGAGCAGGTCATGGACGGCGCCCGGCTTGTTCTGTGCCGAACAGACGAACGAGGTCTTGTCGCGTCCAGACGGCCCGGCGTCGTGCTGTGCCAGCACCAGGAAGCGCGTCGTGTTGTTCGGGTCGTCTTCGATATTCGATGCCAGACGATTGAGGCCGTACAGCACCCCGGCTCCCTCCCCTGCGATCGCGCAGGACTCCGGATCCTCTGCGGCCATATGGGCCGCCTCGGCATTGCTGGCCACCGGTACACGCTGCAAGTTCGCCAGATTCCGGTTGAGCCATTCGTGACACTGCGCCAGCGACTGGGCGTGCGAGTAAAGCCGCTTTACGCCTTCGAGCGACCCCGACTTGGACAGCAGATTCTGATGAATGCGCAGCATCACTTCGCCGCAAATCATCAGCGGCGAGGTCAGCAGCAAGTCCAGACTGCGGCTCACGGCGCCTTCGCTGGAATTTTCCACCGGCACCACGCCATAGTCCGCATTGCCCGCTTCCACCGCGCGAAACACATCGTCAATGGTGCCGAAGGGCGAGAAAACCGGAGCCGACCCGAAATGCTTCTGGGCGGCGCTCTCGGTGAAGGTGCCTGCCGGACCAAAATAGGCGATGCGCAACGGCTGCTCCAGCGCCAGGCAGGCCGACATCACCTCACGAAAGATCCGCTGCACGGCCGCGTCCGGCAGCGGGCCGCGATTGGCTGCCACCAGCCGGCGCAGCACCTGGGCTTCGCGTTCAGGACGGTAGATATTGCCCTGCTTTATTTCGCCGATACGATGCGCGAACTGCGCCCGCTCCGAGAGCAGGCGCAGCATTTCGTCGTCGGCGCGATCGATGCCTTCGCGCAGGCGGCTGAGTTCGTCCTTCTCTTCAGCCATCAGCCTTCGAGCGGCAGGTAACGCACCGCAAGCACGCCGTTGATCCCGGCAATCGAGTCGACCACTTTTTCCGGCACCTTGCTGTCCACATCGACCAGGGTGTAAGCGACGTCACCCTTCGACTTGTTCATCATGTTGCGGATGTTCAAGCCGGCCTGAGCCATGGCGGTAGAGATCTGCCCCAGCATGTTGGGCACGTTGGAGTTGGCGACGGCGATGCGGAAGTTCGATTCGCGCGGCATCACGACATTGGGGAAGTTCACGGCGTTCTGCACGTTGCCGTGTTCCAGATACTCGCGCAACTGGTCGGCAACCATCACTGCACAGTTGTCCTCCGCCTCGCGGGTGGAAGCGCCCAGATGCGGCAAGGCAATGACATGCGGATGATTATTGACGTGGGCGCTGGGAAAGTCGCAAACGTAGGAAGCGAGCGTCTTGGCTTCGAGCGCAGCGAGCACTGCCGCCTCGTCCACCACGCCCTCGCGCGAAAAGTTCAGCAGCACGGCCCCGTGCTTGATGTGCGCCAGCATTTCGGCGTTGATCATCTTGCGCGTGGCGTCGACCAGCGGCACATGGATCGAGACGAAGTTGGCGTTCTTCAGCACCTCGGCCACGCTGTTGGCTTTCTTCACCTGCGAAGGCAGGCTCCAGGCGGCATCGACGGTGATCTCGGGATCGTAGCCGAGTACATGCATGCCCAGCTTGATCGCCACATCCGCCACCAGGCAGCCGATCTTGCCGAGACCGATTACGCCAAGCGTATGCCCAGCCAGCTCGAAGCCGGCGAAGTTCTTCTTGCCGTCCTCGACCTTCTTTTCCATGACCGGATCATTGGGGTCCAGCGCGGCAACGAATTTCATTGCACCGCCGAGATTGCGCGCCGACAGCAGCATGCCGGCCACCACCAGTTCCTTGACCGCATTGGCATTGGCACCCGGCGCGTTGAATACCGGCACGCCGCGTGCCGACATCGCCTTGACCGGAATATTGTTGGTACCGGCGCCGGCACGGCCGATGGCCCGCACCGACTTTGGAACCTCCAGCGAGTGCATGTCGGCCGAGCGCACCATGATGGCGTCCGGATTCGCCAGATCCTTGCCGACCTTGTAGCGATCCTCCGGCAGTTGCTTCAAGCCAGTATGGGAGATCTGGTTGAGAATGAGGATATTGAATGGCTTAGCCATTTTTGGCCTCGAATTCTTTCATGTACGCGACCAGTGCAGCGACGCCGGCAACCGGCATGGCGTTGTAGATGGAAGCCCGCATGCCGCCGACCGAACGGTGCCCCTTGAGCTGCGCCATGCCCTTGGCCTTGGCACCCTTGAGGAATTCCTCGTCCAGCGCGGCATTCTTGAGCGTAAACGGCACGTTCATGCGCGAGCGGTCTTCCTTGCGCACCGGATTGGCATAGAAACTGGATGCATCGAGATAGTCGTACAGCATTTTCGCCTTGGCGATGTTCTGCTTCTCGATGCCCGCCAGTCCGCCCTGCTGCTTGAGCCACTGGAACACCAGGCCGGCGATGTAGATGCCGTAAGTGGGCGGCGTGTTGTACATCGAGTCGTTTTCGGCGTGGGTCTTGTAATCCAGCATGGTCTGCGGCGCGGGGACGCCCTTGCCGATCAAATCGTCGCGAATGATGACGATGGTCAGCCCGGCCGGCCCGATATTCTTCTGCGCGCCTGCATAGATCAGGCCGTACTTGCTGACATCAATCGGCTTGGACAGGATGTTGGAGGACATGTCGCACACCAGCGGAACATCGCCGGTGTCAGGCGTCCAGTGAAACTCGACGCCGCCGATGGTTTCGTTGCCGGTGTAATGCACATAGGCCGCATTCTTGTCGAGCTTCCAGTCCTTCTGCGCCGGGGCGTAGGCAAACTTGCCGTCCTCGCTGCTGGCGACGACGTTGACATTGCCGAAGTGCTTGGCCGCCTTGATGGCCTTCTTCGCCCATTCGCCGGTATGCACGTAGTCGGCACTGGTCTTGCCCGCGAGCAGGTTCATCGGAATCATCTCGAACTGCAGTGTGGCACCGCCCTGCAGGAACAACACCTTGTAGTTGGCGGGAATCCCCATCAACTCGCGCAGATCCGCTTCCGCCTGCGCGTGAATGCCCATGTATTCCTTGCCGCGATGACTCATTTCCATCACCGACTGGCCGCTGCCGTGCCAGTCCAGCAACTCCTCGGCCGCCTGTTTTAAAACTGCCTCGGGCAATGTGGCGGGTCCCGCAGCGAAATTGAAAATACGTGCCATAACCATCCTCCAAAAGTGACAAAACTAGATTGCGAAAAATATAGTATCCACAACGGAAATACGGAATACGGTATACATTCAGCGGTCGATTGTCACGCCCCTTTTTTCGGTGCAGTGCAGCAATCCCGGCTAGTCCTCTGTAGGTGGCTCCGACGGCAAGTCTTCTTCTTCTTCGGTTTCGATGACCTTCTCGACGCCGGCCAGGTAGGTGCCATCGTCGAGATTGATCAGCGTCACACCCTGGGTCGAGCGACTCATGACACGAATGTCGGTCACCCGGGTGCGGATCAGCACGCCGCCGGTCGAAATCAGCATGATTTCCTCGCGGGTGTCACCGAGGCTGGCGAGCACTGCCGCAACGACCTTGCCGTTGCGCTCGGAAGTCTGAATGGCGATCATGCCCTTGGTGCCACGGCCATGGCGGGTGTACTCGGCAATCGGCGTGCGTTTGCCGAAGCCATTTTCGGTCGCCGTCAGCACCGAATAATCCTCGCTGTCTGCCACCAGCATGGAAATCACCTTCTGCCCGTCTTCCAGCATCATGCCGCGCACGCCGCGCGCCTCGCGGCCCATCGGGCGCACGTCATCCTCGGCAAAGCGCACGGCCTTGCCGGAATCCGAGAACAGCATCACGTCGCATTGACCGTTGGTGATGGCAACGCCGATCAGGCGGTCCCCTTCGTCCAGTCCGACCGCGATGATGCCCGCCTTGCGCGGATTGGCGAAGCTGGTCAGCGGCGTCTTCTTCACCGTGCCCATGCCGGTGGCCATGAAGACGAAGTGCTCCTCGTCGAATTCCTTGACCGGCAGGATCGCG
>Ga0172379_10002960_pt1 | contig 28359 bp, 26 predicted proteins | sample GrowelOW334metaG_FD_119756 | JGI IMG/M metagenome (GOLD analysis project Ga0172379, IMG submission 119756) | Groundwater microbial communities from an aquifer near a municipal landfill in Southern Ontario, Canada - Groundwater well OW334 metaG | ecosystem: Environmental > Aquatic > Deep...
GAGGAATGTACTGCGCGGCCTGCACTACCAGATCGAGCACGCCCAGGGCAAGCTGGTGCGCGTTATCGCCGGCTCGGTCTATGACGTGGCCGTCGATCTGCGCCGCTCCTCGCCGAGCTTCGGCCAATGGGTCGGCTTCACGCTTTCCGCCTCTGACCGCCGCATGGCCTGGATTCCGCCCGGCTTCGCGCACGGCTTTTGCGTCACGTCGGATTCGGCCGAGTTCCTCTACAAGACGACCGACTACTGGAGCCCGGCGCATGAACGCACCTTGTTGTGGAACGACCCGCAACTCGCCATCCCCTGGCCGCTGACCGGCGAGCCGCTGCTGGCGGCCAAGGACGTCGCCGGCCGGCCCTTCGGCGAGGCGGAAACCTTCCCATGAAAAACCGAAAACCAAAATTCAGCCACAGAGGACACAGAGCACACAGAGAACGGCAAAAGATGACGTCCTTGCATTTGTTTTTCTCTGTGTCCTCTGTGGCTAAATGTTTTTGCCCATGAAGATCCTGCTCATCGGATGCGGAGGGCAACTCGGTCGCGAACTCAAGCGCTCGCTGGCCAGCCTGGGCGAACTGGTCGCCTGTGATCGCGGTCAGCTTGATCTCGCCAAGCCGGAAGCCCTGCGCGCTGCCGTGCGCGGCATTGCCCCCACGGCCATCGTCAATGCCGCCGCCTACACCGCCGTGGACCAGGCCGAAACCGAGCCGGCAGCGGCGGAAGCCATCAACGCCGTGGCGCCCCGCATCCTCGCCGAGGAAGCCCGGCGCCTTGGCGCGCTACTGATCCACTATTCGACCGACTATGTGTTCGACGGCACCAAGCCCGCGCCCTACACCGAGGACGACATTCCCGCGCCGCTCTCCGCCTACGGCCGCAGCAAGCACCTGGGCGAGCTGGCGATCGCCGGGTCCGGCGCCCGCCACCTGATTTTTCGCACCAGCTGGGTGTATGGCCTGCACGGCGCCAATTTCATGAAGACCATGCTGCGACTGGGCAGGGAGCGCGACGAACTGCGCGTGATTGGCGATCAGATCGGCGCTCCGACCTGGACCCGCCACCTCGCCGATGTCACGGCGCTGATCCTCGCCCGCCGCGACGTCCCCGCCGGCTTGTATCATCTCGCCGCCGCCGGCGAGACCAGCTGGCACGGCTATGCCGAGGCCATCTTCGCCGCGGCGCAAGCGGCCGGTTTGCTGGAGAAATCTCCCGTGGTGCACCGTATCACCAGCGCCGACTATCCACTGCCCGCAGCGCGGCCGGCCAACTCGCGGCTCGACTGCTCGCGCTTCCAGCGCGATTTCGGCCTGGCCCTGCCCGACTGGCGCACGGGACTGGCCGACTGCCTCGCCGACGCCCGCTTCTGAACATTTTCAATCCACATCAAACATGGCTGTCACCTCAACCTACGACGAATCATCCTTCCGTGTCCTCAAGGGGCTGGAGCCGGTGCGCGAACGCCCCGGCATGTACACCAAGACCGACTCACCGGCTCACATCATTCAGGAAGTCATCGACAATTCCGCCGACGAAGCCCTCGGCGGACATGCGAAAAACCTGCACGTCCTGCTCCACGCGGATGGCTCGATCACCGTCACCGACGATGGCCGCGGCATTCCGGTCGGGCTGCATCCCGACGAACAAATTCCGGTGGTGGTGCTGGCCTTCACGCGGCTGCATGCCGGCGGCAAGTTCGACAAGAGCACGGGCAATTCGGCCTACGCCTTTTCCGGCGGCCTGCACGGCGTCGGCGTGGCGGTCACCAATGCCCTGTCAACGAGAGTCTCGGTCGAAGTCAGGCGCGAAGGAAAAATCTGGACCATCGAGTTTTCCGGCGGGGGCGAAACCATCGGGACCTTGGCCGAAATCGGCAGCTGCGGCCGCCAGAGCGGCACCCGGGTGCGCGTCTGGCCCGATCCGAAATACTTCGATGCGCCACGCGTGCCGCCGGCCGAGCTGGAGCGCCTGCTGCGTTCCAAGGCCGTGCTGCTGCCTGGCGTCAAGGTGCGCCTTGACATCGAGCAGGCCGACGGCAGCATCAGCAGCAAGACCTGGAGCTATCCGCAAGGCCTTGCCGGATACTTGACCGAACTGGCCGGCAACGCCGAAGCCGTTGCCCCGCTCTATGCCGCCGAAAAATACGCCGACGCCGATCATGCCGAATTCGCCACCGGTGAAGGCGCCGCCTGGGCACTCGGCTGGCATGTCGATGCGGTGGCCTCCGAGTCCTACGTCAATCTGATCCCGACGGTCGCCGGCGGCACCCACGAATCCGGCCTGCGCACCGGCGTCTTCGAGGCGGTCAAGTCCTTCATCGAACACCGCGCGCTGCTGCCGCGCGGCGTCAAGCTGCAGCAGGACGACGTCTGCAGCCGCATGGCCTACGTGCTTTCGGCGCGCATTCTCGATCCGCAGTTTCAGGGCCAGGTCAAGGAAAAGCTCAACTCGCGCGAAGCCGTGAAGCTGGTCGCCAGCATGATCCGCGATCCCTTCGAGATCTGGCTCAACCAGCATGTCGAAGCCGGCAAGGCGATTGCGGAAATCTCAATCAGACAAGCGCTGGCACGGCAGAAGAATGCGCAGAAAGTGGAAAAGCGCAAGCAGTCCGGCGTTGCCGTGCTGCCGGGCAAGCTTTCGGATTGCGAATCGACCGACATCACCGAAAACGAACTGTTCCTGGTCGAGGGCGATTCCGCCGGCGGCTCGGCCAAGATGGCGCGCAACAAGGAAACCCAGGCCATCCTGCCGCTGCGCGGCAAGGTGCTCAACTCCTGGGAAGTGGAAGCCGGGCGGCTGTTCGCCAACGCCGAAATCCACGACATTGCCGTCGCTTTGGGCGTCGATCCGCACCGCCCGGAAGACACGCCCGACCTGTCCGGTCTGCGCTACGGCAAGCTGATCATCATGTCCGATGCCGACGTCGACGGCGCGCACATCCAGACCCTGCTGCTGACCCTGTTCTATCGCCACTTCCCGGGCCTGATCCAGCATGGCCACATCTACATCGCGCAGCCGCCGCTGTATCGTGTCGACGTTCCCGCCTCGGGCAAGAAGCGCCCGGCACGCCGGCTTTACGCCCTCGACGACGGCGAACTGGTCGCCATCAAGGACCGCCTGATCAAGGAAGGCATCCGCGAAGACGCCGTCGAGGTTGGGCGCTTCAAGGGCCTCGGCGAAATGAATCCCGACCAGTTGCGCGAGACTGCCATGGCGCCGGCCACCCGCCGCGTGCTGCCCGTCAGCGATCTGGCGGATGCCCGCGAAAATACATTGAAACTTTTCAACCTGCTGATGGGTAAGGGCGAAGCCTCTTCGCGCCGCGCCTGGATGGAAGAAAAGGGTCACCTGATCGAAGCGGATATTTGAAAAACCATGAAATTCAAAATAAATTCAGCCACAGAGGACACAGAGTTCACAGAGGTAAAGCAATTCCTTTTCAGCTGCGACAGTCGAGTCGTGTCGATGACCCGAAGGCTTTTCTCTGTGTCCTCTGTGATCTCTGTGGCTAAAAGGTTTTCCGCATGAACAACGAGACCCCCGACCTGTTCGATGCGCCCGTCGTCGCCGACGCCACGGTGATCAACCCACCGCCCACCGTACCGCCAGCGCCGACTCTCTTTGCCGAGAGCGGCGACAACAGTTCCCTGCCGCTGGCGGGTTACGCCGAGCGCGCCTACCTGTCGTATGCCATGAGCGTGGTGCGGGCGCGCGCCCTGCCGCAGGTGGAAGACGGCCTCAAGCCGGTGCAGCGGCGCATCCTCCACGCCATGAACGAGATGCGCCTCGCCGCCAGCGCCAAGCACGTCAAGAGCGCGCGCGTGGTCGGCGACGTGATCGGCAAGTACCACCCGCACGGCGACACCAGCGTTTATGACGCCATGGTGCGCGTGGCGCAGGATTTCACGTTGCGCTATCCGCTGGTCGACGGCCAGGGCAACTTCGGCTCGCGCGACGGCGACGGCGCGGCGGCGATGCGCTACACCGAATGCCGCCTGACGCCGTTCGCCGAACTGCTGCTGGCCGAAATCGACCGCGGCACGGTCGATTTCACTGCCAACTACGACGGCTCGATGACCGAGCCGCAACTGATGCCGGCGCGCCTGCCGGTGGTGCTGCTGAATGGCGCCTCGGGCATCGCGGTCGGCATGGCGACCGAGATTCCGCCGCACAATCTGCGCGAAGTCGCCGAAGCGGCGCGGCTGCTGATCAAGAAGCCCGAAGCGATGCTGGAAGAAGTTCTGGCGCTGCTGCCGGGGCCGGATTTTCCCGGCGGCGGACAGCTCATCTCGACCCCGGCCGACATCCGCGACGCCTATGCCGGCGGCCGCGGCAGTCTGCGCATGCGGGCCCGCTGGCGCATCGAGGAACTGGCGCGCGGCCAATGGCGCGTCATCGTGTACGAACTGCCGCACGGCGTCTCCGTGGCCCAGGTGCTGTCGGAAATCGAAGGCCTGACCAACCCGCAGCCGCGCGCCGGCAAGAAGGATGTCAGCCAGGAACAGAAGAATTTGAAGGCGCTGGTGCTCGGCGTGCTCGACAGCGTGCGCGACGAATCCAGCGACCAGCAGGCGGTGCGCATCATGCTCGAGCCCAAGAGTTCGCGCATTCCGCAGGACGAATTCATGGCGGTGCTGCTGGCGCACACCAGCCTCGAGTCCAGCATATCGGTGAATCTGACCATGGTCGGCCGCGACGGCCGGCCGCAGCAGAAGAATCTGCTGGCCATTCTCCGTGAATGGATCGACTTCCGCTTCGCCACCGTGGAACGCCGCACGCGGCACCGACTGGCCGAGGTGCTGCGCCGGGTGCACATTCTCGAAGGACGCATGACGGTCTTCCTGCGCATCGAGGAAGTGATCCGCTGCATCCGCGAAGCCGACGAACCCAAGCCCGAGCTGATCGCACGCTTCGCCCTGACCGACATCCAGGCCGAAGACATACTCGAAATCCGCCTGCGGCAGTTGGCGCGACTCGAAGGCATCCGCATCGAAAAGGAACTCGGCGAGCTGCGCGCCGAGTATGGACAGCTCACCACCCTGCTCGACTCGCGCCACGAGATGACCAAGCTGATCCTGAAAGAGATCAACGAGGACGCCAAGCGCTTCGGCGATGCGCGCCGCACCCTGATGGAATCCGTGACACCGATATCGCAAGGCGAAATTGCCGCGCCTGATGAGCCGGTGACGATCATCGTCTCGAAGAACGGCTGGGTGCGCTCGCGCCAGGGCCATGGGATCGACCCGGCGAGCATCACCTACAAGACCGGCGACTTCCCCTGGCTGGTGGCGGAAACGCGCACCGTCTGGCCCCTGATCGTGATCGACAGCAACGGCCGCAGCTACAGCGTCAAGGTCTCCGACTTGCCGGGCGGCCGCGGCGACGGCGCGCCGCTGAATACCATGATCGACTTTCAAGAGGGCGGCAAACTGACGCTGGCACTCACCGCCGCGCCGGAAAGCAAGTATCTGGTGGCCGGGTCAAACGGCTACGGCTTTGTCGCCAGCGTGGCCGATATGATCGTCCGCAACAAGGCGGGCAAAGCCTTCTTGGCGTTGGACAAGGGCGAGATGCCGCTGCCTCCGGCGCCAGTGGTCGGAGACACCGTAGCCGTCCTCACGCAGGGCGGCAGGTTGTTGCTGTTCCCGCTCGCCGAACTCAAGGAAATGGCCAAGGGCAAGGGACTGATGCTGATCGACCTGACCAAGAACGACCAGGTCGTCGGTGTCGCGGTGACTGGCGGGCAAACCCTGCTGATCGGTGGCAGCGGGCGCGGCGGCAAGCCGCTCGAGCACTCGCTCGATGCCCGTGCACAGGCCGGTTTCCGCGGCGCTCGCGCGCGCCGCGGGCAGGAGATTCCGTTCAAACTAAAACCCGCGAGCCTGACCTTGACAGCTAGGCATTGATGCTAGAATCTTCGTCAAATCGGCCTAACGGTATCCGCCTGTTGTTTTCCGGGATGGTTGCCGCCCACGGAGAATAAAATGCTTTTCATCCTCTACTACCTGCTCGCGATCGTTGTGCTGATCATGCATTTCACGGGGTTTCTGGCCCGCTACAACCTGGAATGGCTGGTGCTGGTACTGGCAGTGACGGTATTCCCGGCAGTCATCTACCTGTAGTTCGCAGGCTGCAATTCCCCGCCTCGCGAAAACCGCCTTTTTGTCAGCGGCACCGCATCAGCACTCGCGGATGATGATGTCCTTGATCTGATCCAACTTTGCATCGACGATTTCGACCCGTTGCGGCAGGTCTTCCAGACCTTCGAGTTCCGCCGGCCGCACCGGATCACGGCTCAGCGCTTCCCGTATCGTCTCCGCGAATTTAACCGCCTGCGCCGTTTCCAGCACGATCATCGGCTCGCCCGCAACACGATGCTGCCGCGCCACCTTGACGCCGTCGGCGGTATGCGTGTCGATCATCAGCCCGTAACGCTGCCAGACATCGCGGATCGTCGCCAGACGATCGGCGTGTAAACTGCAGCCGGAGACAAAGCCGTAAGCCGGCAGGCGCGCGGAAAACGGTCCGTCGGCGAAGCTGAAGCTGCCACCGGCATCGACCTCGCGCCACAACTGGCGCACGATGGCCGCGTCGCGCCCGACCAGATCAAAAACAAAGCGCTCGAAATTCGACGCCTTGGAAATATCCATCGACGGGCTCGAGGTGACGTGCGTCTCCGCCGTCGCTCTGGGTCGATAGACACCGGTACGGAAGAACTCGTCGAGCACGTCGTTCTCATTGGTGGCCAGCGCCAGGCGGGCGATCGGCAAGCCCATCATGCGCGCGATGTGCCCGGCGCAGATGTTGCCGAAGTTTCCCGACGGCACGCAGAAAGCCACCTCTTCGTCATCGGACCGGGTGGCCTCGAAATAGCCCTTGAAGTAATACACGATCTGGGCCATCACCCGTGCCCAGTTGATCGAGTTCACCGCGCCGATCTTGTATTTCGCCTTGAATTCGGCATCGTTCGACACCGCCTTGACGATGTCCTGGGCATCATCGAACATGCCGCGCACGGCAATGTTGAAAATGTTCGCGTCCTGCAGGGAATACATCTGCGCGCGCTGAAAGGCGCTCATCCTACCTTCCGGCGAGAGCATGAAAACACGGACATTGTGCTTGCCACGCATCGCGTATTCGGCCGCTGACCCGGTATCGCCCGATGTCGCGCCGAGGATATTGATGGTCTCGCCACGCTGGTCGAGAACGTATTCGAACAGGTTGCCCAGCAGTTGCATGGCCATGTCCTTGAAGGCCAGCGTCGGCCCGTTGGACAGTTCCAGCAGATGGAAATCCGGCTCCATTGAGGTCAACGGCACGATGTCGGCCGCATTGCGGCCAGGACGGCACCAGCGATAGGTCTGCGCCGTGTAGGTCTTGTCGCAGATGGCCTTCAGGTCCGCCGCCGCAATGTCATCGACGTAGAGCGAGATAATCTCGAAAGCCAGTTCGGCGTAGGAAAGCTTGCGCCACGCCGCAAGACGCTCGGCCACCTGCGGATACTCTTCAGGCAGGTAGAGCCCGCCATCCGGCGCCAGACCGCCGAGCAGGATGTCGCAGAACTCTTGCGGCTCTGCTCCGCCGCGCGTGGAGACGTACTTCATGTCAACCCAGTTCCTCCATGCGCAGGCGGATCACCTTCTTCTTCACCACCGCCAGGGCTTCGATTTTGGCAATCGCGGCATCGACGTTCTTCTCGCGCGTAATGTGGGTCAGCATGATGATGTCGGTCTGCGACTCGCCCTCGGCGGGCTCGCGCTGGATCATGGCGTCGATGGAAATCTGCTGGTCGGCGAGGATGCGCGTGATGTCGGCCAGCACGCCCGGCTTGTCCTCCACCCGTAGCCGCAGGTAGTAGCTGGTCTCCACTTCGGACAGGGGCAGAATCGCCGTGTCTTCGACCGCATCGGGCTGGAAAGCCAGGTGCGGCACGCGATGCTCGGGATCGGCCGTATGCATGCGGGTGACATCGACCAGATCGGCGATGACCGCCGAGGCGGTCGGTTCGGCACCGGCTCCCTTGCCGTAGTAAAGCGTGGCGCCGACGGCGTCGCCTTGCACCAGCACGGCATTCATCGCACCTTCGACGTTGGCGATCAGGCGCTTGGTCGGAATCAGCGTCGGATGCACGCGCAGTTCCACCCCTTGCGGTCGACGGCGGGTAATGCCGAGCAGCTTGATGCGGTAACCCAGTTGCTCGGCGTACTTGATGTCGTCGGCATCGAGTTGGCTGATGCCCTCGACGTGCGCCTTGTCGAACTGCATCGGGATGCCGAAGGCCAGCGCCGAAAGAATGGTGATCTTGTGCGCGGCGTCGATGCCCTCGATGTCGAAGGTCGGATCGGCTTCGGCATAGCCCAGGCGCTGCGCCTCCTTGAGCACGACGTCGAAGGGCAGGCCCTTGTCGCGCATCTCGGACAGGATGAAGTTGGTGGTGCCGTTGATGATGCCGGCGATCCACTGGATGCGGTTGGCCGTGAGGCCCTCGCGCAGCGCCTTGATGATCGGGATGCCGCCCGCCACCGCCGCCTCGAAGGCGACCATGACGCCTTTCTCGTGCGCGGCGGCGAAGATCTCGTTGCCATGCACCGCGAGCAAGGCCTTGTTCGCCGTCACCACATGCTTGCCGTTGGCGATGGCCTTCAGCACCAGTTCCTTGGCGATGCCGCAGCCGCCGATCAATTCGACGACGATGTCGATCTCGGGATCGTTGACCACTGCGAAGGCATCGTCCGTCACCTGCGCCCGGCCGGCGGTAAGCTGCCTTGCCAGTTCGAGGTTCTTGTCGGCCACCTTGGTGATGCGGATCGGGCGCCCGGCGCGACGGGTGATCTCGGCTTCGTTGCGCGCCAGAACCGTAAACGTGCCGCCACCGACGGTGCCGATGCCGAGCAGGCCGACGTTGATCGGTTTGATCTGTTCGGTGGATTTAGTTGCCATAGCGCTTGCGATACCCGTCAAGAAAGCGCGCGATGCGGCCAACGGCCTCGCGCAGGTCGTCCTCATGCGGCAGAAAGACCAGCCGGAAGTGGTCGGGATGCGGCCAGTTGAATCCCGTGCCCTGTACCAGAAGCACCTTTTCCGCCACCAGCAGTTCGGCGATGAAATTCTGGTCATCGGTGATCGGGTACATCTTGGGATCGAGGCGCGGGAACATGTACAGCGACGCTTGCGGCTTGACGCAGCTGACGCCGGGAATGGCATTGATCAGTTCGTGGGCAACGTCGCGCTGGCGGCACATGCGTCCGCCCGGTGCCACCAGGTCATCGATGCTCTGATAGCCGCCCAGCGCGGTCTGGATGCCCCACTGGCCGGGAACGTTGGCGCACAGACGCATCGAGGCCAGTATGTCGAGGCCGTCGATGTAATCGCGCGCATGCTTCTTTTCGCCGGAAACGATCAGCCAGCCCGCTCGATAGCCGCAGCAACGATAATTCTTCGACAGGCTGTTGAAGGTAATGGTCAGCACGTCCTCCGACAGGGCGGCGATCGAGGTGTGGGTCGCACCATCGTAAAGCACCTTGTCATAGACCTCGTCGGCATAGACGATCAGGTCATTCTGCCGCGCGATTTCGACAATTTCCTGCAGCAGGTCGTCGGGGTACAGGGCCCCGGTCGGATTGTTGGGGTTGATGACGACGATCGCCCGCGTCTTGGGCGTGATCTTGGCGCGGATGTCGGCCAGGTCGGGCAGCCAGCCGGCGCCCTCGTCGCACAGGTAGTGGCGCGGCGTGCCGCCGGAAAGGCTCACGGCAGCCGTCCACAGTGGATAGTCGGGAGCCGGCACGAGGACTTCGTCGCCGTTATCGAGCAGGGCATTCATCGCCATCACGATCAGTTCCGAGGCACCGTTGCCGATGTAGATGTCCTCGATCGTCACGCCCTTGATGTGCTTCTGCTGCGTGTAATGCATCACCGCCTTGCGCGCCGAAAAAATGCCTTTCGAATCGACGTAGCCGGCCGCGCCGGGCAGGTTGCGGATCATGTCCTGCTGGATCTCTTCGGGGGAATCGAAGCCGAAAGCGGCGAGATTGCCGATATTCAGCTTGATGATCTTGTGGCCTTCCTCTTCCATCTGCTTGGCGCGGGCGAGCACAGGCCCGCGAATGTCGTAGCAGACGTTGGCGAGCTTGGCCGATTTTGTCACGGGCTGCATGAGCAACCATCCTTTCTGCATGATGCCGACCGAATCGGGCAGCGTCGGTAAAATGTATAATGTTACCGAAGCCCATGCTGCACCGCAAATGCAGATTTGATGCGGCTTTCAGCCTTTATGCCAGTGTCCGTTCTTTGTCGATCCCGCCGCCCTTACAACCGCCTGCCCAGCCGCCTCGAATGAAGCTGCATTCCTCTGTCACCGCCGGTCTGCTTTCAATTACCTCCTACGATGCGGAGCACATCGCGGTGAATGGCCGCCGCCTGACGAAATGCTTCCTCCTGACGCCGCAACGCCTGATCGAAGACTGGTCGCCGGCCTCGTTCGACAGCCTGACGGAAGCCGACCTGCAAAAAGTTGCCGAACTCAACTGCCCGATTGTCCTGCTCGGCACCGGGCCGCGCCAGCGTTTCCCCGCCCCCGCCCTGTTGCGCTCCCTGATCGAGCGGCGCATCGGCGTCGAGGTGATGGACAGCTACGCCGCCTGCCGCACCTACAACGTTCTCATGGCGGAAGGACGCGAAGTGGCGGCGGCACTGATCATCGAATGCGCGAATTGAGCGAACTGCGTCGCGGGCCGTTGCTGGCGCTGCTGCTGGTCTTCGCCCTGGCCTGGTTCGGCACGCTCGAGCAGCGCCGCCTGATCAACCCCGACGAAGGTCGTTATGCCGAGATCCCGCGCGAGATGGTGGCCACCGGCGATTGGCTGACACCGCGCCTGAACGGCATCAAGTACTTCGAGAAGCCGGCGCTGCAGTATTGGGCCACGGCCGCCGCCTTCACTGTCTTTGGTGAACATCACTGGACCGCGCGACTGTGGCCGGCCCTGACCGGCTTCCTCGGCGTGCTCGCCACAGGCCTCGCCGCGGCGAAGCTGTTCGGCCCCCAGGCCGGATTGATCGCCGGCGCAGTGCTGGCCGGCACCGTGCTGTGGAATGTGCTCGGTCATGTCAATACGCTGGACATGGGCGTCAGCTTCTTTCTGGCCAGCGCGGTGTTCGCCCTGTGCCTCGGGCAGCGCGACGACGCGAATCCCGGTGAAAGTCGGCGCTGGCAGGACGCCGCCTGGGTACTGCTGGCACTGGCGGTGCTCTCCAAGGGCCTGATCGGCCTGGTGCTGCCGGCGGCGACCGTCGTCGCCTATGCCGTCTGGCAGCGCGACTCGGGCTTCATCCTGCGCATCCGCCCGCTGCGCGGCCTGCTGATCCTGCTGGCCATTACCGCCCCCTGGTTCGTCGCGGTCTCGCTGGCCAATCCCGAGTTCGCCCACTTCTTTTTCATCCATGAGCATTTCGAGCGTTTTCTGACCAAGGCCCACGGCCGCTACCAGCCGCTGTGGTACTTCATACCGATCCTGCTGGTCGGCATGCTGCCCTGGCTCGGCAGCCTTCTGCAGGGCCTGGCCGCGGGTTTCCGGACGGACGCCGGGCGCCGTTTCCAGCCGCAGCGATTCCTGCTGGTGTGGGCCGTGGTGGTCTTTGCGTTTTTTTCGGTATCCAGTTCCAAGCTGGCCTCCTACATCCTGCCGATTTTTCCGGCGCTCGCCGCACTGATCGGCCTGCATCTGGCCGGTCGCGCCGTCTCCCGCCGCATCCAATGGCATGCCCTGCCCGCGGTCATCGTCGGCGGCGCCTGCCTGCTGCTGGTGCCTTACGTCACCCGCTTCGCCAGCGACTTGGTCCCGGCGGCGCTCTACCAGGCTTATCAGCCCTGGCTGTATGCCGCGGCCGCCGCCTTGCTGCTGGGCGGCATCACGGCATTCTGGCTGGGGCGACAGGGACGCAGCGTGGCTGCCGTATTCGCTCTTGCCTGCGGCGGCTTCGCCTTCGGTCAGGGCTTCCTGCTGGGTCACGACAGCCTCGGCGCGGCCAATTCGGCACACGACGTGGCTGCGGCGATCCGCTCGCAAGTGCCGCACGATGCGCCCTTCTTCAGCGTCGATACCTACGACCAGAGCCTGCAGTTCTACCTGCAGCGCACGACCACCATGGTCGCCTATCGTGACGAACTGGGCTTCGGCATCGATCAGGAACCGCAAAAATTCATCCCCGACCTCGCCGGCTTCGAGCGCGCCTGGAAAGCGGCACCGGTCGCCTGGGCACTGATGTCGCCGGCCACCTGGCAGGACCTGAACAAGAAAGGATTGCCCATGACCGAAGTCGTCCGCGACACCCGTCGCGTCATCGTGAGGAAGCCATGAACGCCATCAGCTTCTCCCTGGTTCTGACCGGCGTCCTGCTCAACGCCGCCGCGCAACTGCTGCTGAAAGCCGGCACCAACGTGGTCGGGCATTTCGAGTTTCATGCCGGCAACATCCTGCCGGTCGGCCTCAAGCTGGCCTTCCAGCCCTTCATCATGGGCGGCATGGCCTGCTATGCGGTCAGCCTGGTGGTCTGGATCATGGCGCTGTCGCGGGTTCCGGTGTCGGTCGCCTACCCGATGCTGTCGATCGGCTACGTGATCAATGCCTTCGTCGCCTGGCAGTGGTTCGGCGAAGCGCTGGCGGCGCAGAAACTGCTGGGCATCGGCTTCATCGTCGTCGGCGTGTTCCTGGTGGCGCGATCATGAGCGCCACCTTCCTGCCCTTCACCCGCCCCTCGATCGACGACGAAACCATTGCCGAGGTGGCAAATGTGCTGCGCTCCGGCTGGATTACCAGCGGGCCGAAAGTACTCGCCTTCGAGGCGGCGCTTTCCGCCTACTGCGGCGGCCGTCCGGTACGCGCTTTCAGTTCGGGTACGGCAACCCTGGAAGTCGCGCTGCGCTTGGCAGGAGTCGGCGCTGGCGACACGGTGATCACGACGCCGCTGACCTGGGTGGCAACGGCCAACGTGATTCTGCAAGTCGGGGCGACGCCGATTTTCGTGGACGTCGACCCGGTGACGCGCAACATCGACCTGGGCAAGCTCGAAGCGGCCATTGCGCCCGATACCAAGGCCGTCATCCCGGTCGATCTCGCCGGCCTGCCGGTCGATCGCGACCGCCTGTATGCCATCGCCAAGAAGCACGGGCTGCGCGTGATCGAGGACGCGGCGCAGTCCTTCGGCGCATCGTGGCACGGCCAACCCATCGGCACCTCATTCGGCGACATGCACGATTTCGTCTCCTACAGCTTCCACGCCAACAAGAACCTGACCACTTCCGAAGGCGGCGCCCTGGTGCTGCCCGCCGACATCGACGCCGGCCTCTGCGAACGCCTGCGCGTGCAAGGGGTGCGGCGCTTCCCCGACGGCGGCATGGACGTCGATGTGCTGGGCGGCAAGTTCAACCTGACCGATATCGCGGCCACCATCGGCCTCGGCCAGATGAAGCACCTCGCAGCCTTTACCGCGCGCCGGCGCGAACTGGCACGACACTACTTCGACTGCATCGATCCCGCGCGCGGGTTCGAACTGCCCCCGGCGGATTTCGGCAACAGCAACTGGCATATGTTCCAGGTGCTGTTGCCGAACGGGATCGATCGCGGCACGTTCATCGCCGCGATGAAGGAGCGGGGCATCGGCGTCGGCGTGCATTACCCGGCACTGCACCTGTTCTCGCTGTATCGCAAGCTCGGCTTCAAGGAGGGCAACTTCCCCCATGCCGAGGACATCGGCCGCCGCATCCTCACCCTGCCGCTTTTCCCCACCATGCTCGATGGCGACATCGACCGCGTCTGCACGGCGCTGAGCGCAAGCCTGTCGGAGAACGCATGAGCACACCGAACCTGTCCATCGTCATCCCCATCTATAACGAGGAGGCCGGCCTCGCGGCGCTGTTTGCCCGCCTCTACCCGGCACTCGACGCCCTGGGCGAGACCTACGAAGTCGTCTTCGTCAACGATGGCAGCCGTGACCGCTCGGCAGCCATCCTGCGCCAGCAGTTCGAAGTCCGGCCGGACGTCACCCGCGTCATCCTGCTTTCTGCCAACGCCGGCCAGCACATGGCCATCATGGCCGGCTTCGAGCACTGCCGCGGCGAAATCGTCGTCACCCTGGATGCCGACCTGCAAAATCCGCCCGAGGAAATCGCCAAGCTGATCGCCAAGATGCGCGAAGGCCACGACTACGTCGGCAGCATTCGCCGCAAGCGGCAGGACAGCCTGTTCCGCACCTGGGCCTCGAAGGCGATGAACCGCCTGCGCGAGAAGATCACCCGGATCAAGATCACCGACCAGGGCAACATGCTGCGCGCCTATTCGCGCAGCGTGGTGAATGCCATCAACAGTTGCAAGGAAGTCGCCACCTTCATCCCGGCGCTGGCCTACGCCTTCGCCCGCAGCCCGGCCGAAGTGGTGGTCGAACACGAGGAACGCGCCGCGGGCGAATCGAAGTATTCCCTCTACAGCCTGATACGCCTCAACTTCGACCTGATGACCGGCTTTTCACTGGTGCCGCTGCAATGGTTTTCCATGCTCGGCATTTTCGTCTCGCTGGGCTCGGCCGCACTGTTCATCCTGCTGATGGCGCGCCGCCTGATCGTCGGCCCGGAAGCCGAGGGCTTGTTCACCCTGTTTGCGCTGATGTTCTTCCTGATCGGCCTGGCCCTGTTCGGCATTGGCCTGCTGGGCGAATACATTGGCCGCATCTATCTGCAGGTGCGTCACCGGCCGCGCTATCTGATCGAAGCCATTCTGGAGCGGAAGGACCAGCAACCTTCATGAGCAGCGCCATCGTTTTCGCCTACCACAACGTCGGCGTGCGCTGCCTGTCCGTGCTGCTGGCGCATGACGTCGACGTGGCTTGCGTGGTGACGCACCAAGACAGCCCAAGCGAAACCATCTGGTTCGACAGCGTCGCCGAACTCGCCGCACGCCACGACATCCCCGTAATCACGCCGGAGGATCCCAACGATCCCGCGCTGGTCGCTGAATTTGCAGCACTGCAGCCGGATTTCCTGTTTTCCTTCTACTACCGCCTGATGCTGAAAGCGCCGCTGCTGGCCTTGCCCAAGCACGGCGCCTGGAACATGCATGGCTCGTTGTTGCCGAAATATCGCGGCCGCGTGCCGGTCAACTGGGCAGTCCTCCACGGCGAGCGGGAAACCGGCGCCACCCTGCACCAGATGGTCGAAAAGCCCGACGCCGGAGACATCGTCGTGCAGCAGGCGGTGCCGATCCTGCCGGACGACACGGCGCTGGAGGTGTTCAACAAGGTCACCCTGGCCGCCGAAATGGCCTTGGACCGCGCGTTGCCAGATCTGCTGGCCGGCCGGGCGGTCGCCAGACCGCAAGACCTCGCCGCGGGCAGCTATTTTGGCGGTCGCAAGGCCGAAGACGGCCGTATCGACTGGACTCAGCCCGCCTTCGCGGTGCATAACCTGATCCGCGCCGTGGCCCCCCCCTATCCGGGGGCCTTTTCCGACACTTCAATGGGTCGCATCAGGGTTTTGCGCTCACTGCATGCAAAGCCCCTGCCCGCCAAGCATTTCGGCCGCCCCACGCTGTTCGCCAGCGATGGCCGTCTGTATGCCGAGTGCGGTGACGGGGGCATTTTGCGTCTCCTCGCGGTAGAATTGGGGGCTTCACCACTGGTCCCATCCACAGCAGGCGATCAGATCAACGCAATTCTTGGAACCTCGGCACTTTCCCTGTCATGAAAAAAGTCCTCATTCTCGGCGTCAATGGCTTTATCGGCCACCATCTTTCCCAGCGCATCATGGACACCACCGACTGGGAAGTCTATGGCATGGACATGAATTCCGAGCGCGTCACCGAGTTGATGCAGAACCCCCGCTTTCATTTCTTCGAAGGCGACATCATGATCAACAGGGAGTGGATCGAGTACCACGTCAAGAAATGCGACGTGATCCTGCCGCTGGTGGCCATCGCCACACCGGCCACCTATGTCAAGGAACCCTTGCGGGTTTTCGAGCTCGACTTCGAAGCCAACCTGCCGATCATCCGCCAGGCGGTCAAGTACAAGAAGCGGGTGATCTTCCCGTCGACTTCCGAGGTCTATGGCATGTGCCAGGACCCGGAATTCGATCCGGAGAATTCCAATCTGGTGCTGGGCCCGATCAACAAGCCGCGCTGGATCTACTCCTGCGCCAAACAGATGATGGATCGCGTGATCCACGCCTACGGCCAGCAGGAAGGCCTCGACTACACGCTGTTCCGCCCCTTCAACTGGATCGGCCCCGGCCTCGATTCGATCTATACGCCGAAAGAAGGCAGTTCCCGCGTCATCACCCAGTTCCTCGGCCACATCGTGCGCGGCGAGCCGATCAAGCTGGTCGACGGCGGCGCCCAGAAACGTTCATTCACCTATGTCTCGGACGGCATCGATGCGCTGATGAAGATCATCGAGAACAAGGACGGGATCGCCAAGAGCAAGATCTACAACATCGGCAACCCGAAGAACAACTACTCCATCCGCGAACTCGCGACGCTGATGCTCGACCTGGCCAAGCAGTACCCGGAATATGCCGAGGGCCTGGCCAAGGTGAAGATTCTGGAAACAACCTCGGGCGAATACTACGGCAAGGGCTACCAGGACACGCAGCATCGCGTACCCAAGATCACCAATACCATGGCCGAACTTGACTGGGCACCGAAAATCGCTTTTGAAGACGCCCTGCGCAGCATTTTCGAGGCCTATCGCAACGATGTGGCCGAAGCGCGCAAGCTGATGGATTGAGCGCCAGTATGGCCCCCCACGCTCACATGATGACGTTCGCTGCCCCCCACGGGGGAGCGCCTGCCCTCTAGGGACGGCCCGTCGAGGGCAAGATGAAGCTCGCACTGAAAATAGACGTCGATACCTACCGCGGCACCCTGCAGGGAGTGCCGCGGCTGGTGGATATTTTGCGGCGCCAGCGCGCCAGCGCGAGTTTCCTCTTCTCGCTCGGCCCCGATCACACCGGCCGCGCCATCAAGCGCGCCTTTCGCCCCGGCTTCATGCAAAAGGTGCAGCGCACCTCGGTGGTCTCCCACTACGGCATCAAGACCCTGATGTACGGCACCCTGCTGCCCGGCCCGGACATTGGCCGCCGCGGCGCCGACATCATGCGCGCGACGCGCGATGCCGGCTTCGAAACGGCGATCCACTGCTGGGATCACGTCAAATGGCAGGACGGCGTCGAAAAGGCCAATGCCGCCTGGACCGAAATCGAAATGCGCCGGGCCCACCAGCGCTATCTCGAGATCTTCGGCAGCGAGGCGCCCGGCCACGGCGCCGCCGGCTGGCAAATGAACGCCCACGCGCTGCGCCTGACGCAGCGACTGGGCTACCGCTGGGCCTCCGACTGCCGCGGGCTGCATCCCTTCATTCCGGTGTGGAACGGTGAAATTGTCGCCTGCCCGCAATTGCCGACGACCCTGCCGACGCTGGACGAATTGATCGGCACCGACGACCTCACCGCGGACAACGTGCACCTGCACTTGCTGCGGCTCACCGCGCAGCCCACGCCCGGAACGCAGAATTGCGACCACGTTTTCACGCTGCACGCCGAACTTGAAGGTCTCAAGTTCGGCGACACCCTGGAACGCCTGCTGACAGGCTGGCGCGAGCAGGGCTACGAACTGGTGTCGCTGGGCGAGATGCGCGACGCACTCGACCCGGCGCTGTTGCCTCGTCACGAAATGATCCGGGGCGAAATCCCCGGCCGCGCTGGCCAGTTGATGCTGCAAGGCGAGGAATTTCTGTCAACATGGAAGGAAGCTGCATGACCAATCTCAAACCCGCCCCCTCTGCCCTCGGGCTGACTGTGCCCGACTTCACGGTGCCCGCCACAGGCGGCGAGTTCACCCTTTCCGCCTATCGCGGCAAGCCTCTGGTGCTGTATTTCTACCCGAAGGACAACACCCCGGGTTGCACCACCCAGGCACAGCAGTTCCGCGACTTGCATGCCGAATTCGTCAAGGCCGGCTGTGTCGTGGTCGGTGTCTCGCGCGACGCCCTGAAGTCGCACGAAAGCTTCAAGGCCAGACTCGGATTGCCGTTCGAGCTGATCTCCGACATCGAAGGCGTCCTCTGCCGCGTCTTCGACGTGGTCAAGAACAAGATGCTGTATGGCAAGAAGGTGCTCGGCATCGAGCGCAGCACCTTCCTGATCGATGCCAACGGCACTCTGCGTCAGGAATGGCGTTCGACCAAGGCCGACGGCAACGCCGCCGCCGTGCTCGAAGCCGTACGCAAGCTGTAATCCGGAACAGGGCCCCTATTCGGGCCTTTCCTTCCGCCTTCCGTAAACGGGGGGCTGGCTATCGTGAGTCTACCCCTACCCTTGCCCTGAGGTTTTCATGAACGCCAAGCGCGCCAAGGCTCCGAAGAGTTCCGCCACCAAGCTGTTCGTGCTCGACACCAACGTGCTGATGCACGATCCCTTGAGTCTCTTTCGTTTCGAGGAGCACGACATCTACGTGCCGATGATGACGCTGGAGGAACTCGACGCCAACAAGAAAGGCATGTCGGAAGTCGCGCGCAACGCGCGCCAGACCAGCCGCCTGCTCGACGAGATCGTTACCGGCGCCGAGCACCACATGGCCCACGGCATCGACCTTACCAGCGCCTCGCGCCAACTGGCTACCGGCCACCTGTTCTTCCAGACCGAGGCGATCAACGGCATTCTGCCGAGTTCGCTGCCGACCGCCAAGGCCGACAATCAGATCATCGGCGTGGTCATGTATCTCGGCCAGAAGTTCCCCAAGCGGGCGGTGATCCTGGTCTCCAAAGACATCAACATGCGCATCAAGGCCCGCGCGCTGGGCCTCGAAGCGCAGGACTATTTCAACGACAAGGTGCTGGAGGATACCGATCTCCTCTACACCGGCACGCTTGAACTGCCAACGGATTTCTGGGACAGCCACGGCAAGGGCCTGGAGTCGTGGAAGAAGGAAAGCCGCACCTATTACCGCGTCAAGGGTCCGCTCTGTCCAGACCTGCTGGTCAATGAGTTCGTCTGGCAGGAAGGCCCGCAGCCCCTGCAGGCATGGGTAAGAGTCGGCGCCGGCAAGACGGCGGAACTCGAAACCATAATCGACTACAGCCACGCCAAGAACGCGGTATGGGGTATCACCGCGCGAAACCGCGAACAGAACTTCGCCCTCAACCTGCTGATGAATCCCGAAATCGATTTCGTCACGCTGCTCGGCCAGGCCGGCACCGGCAAGACGCTGCTGACGCTTGCCGCAGCGCTGACGCAGACGCTGGAGACCAAGCTTTTCTCCGAGATCATCATCACCCGAGTCACGATCCCTGTCGGCGAGGACATCGGTTTCCTGCCCGGCACCGAAGAAGAAAAAATGACCCCCTGGATGGGCGCGCTGGAAGACAATCTCGACGTGCTCAACAAGCCTGCCGAAACCCCCGCCGGCGTGCCCGGCGCCGGGAGCTACGGCGGCGACTGGGGTCGCGCCGCGACCATGGACCTGATCCGCAGCCGGATCAAGGTCAAGTCGCTCAACTTCATGCGCGGCCGCACCTTCATGAACAAGTTCCTGATTATTGACGAGGCGCAGAACCTGACGCCGAAGCAGATGAAGACTTTGGTCACCCGCGCCGGCCCCGGCACCAAGGTGGTCTGCCTCGGCAACATCGCGCAGATCGACACGCCCTATCTGACCGAGGGCAGTTCAGGTCTGACCTACGTCGTGGACCGCTTCAAGGGCTGGGCGCATTCCGGCCACGTCACGCTGCAGCGCGGCGAGCGCTCGAGGCTCGCCGACCACGCGGCGGAAGTGCTGTAGCGACCACGCCCGCCCAGTCGCCCGGCGAACTAATCTTGGAATTCAAGACCAATTAGCCACAGAGGACACAGAGAGCACAGAGAAAAGCATGTGGTTTTACTCTGTGTCCTCTGTGATCTCTGTGATCTCTGTGGCCAACGGTTTTGCCTTTCGCACGTTGACCTGCACTGAAATTTTGCTTCAGCCTCTATATGACGAGCCTGAAGCGAAATTCTCGAATTTCGCGTATTCGGCGATGAAGGTCAGCGGCACCATGCCGACCGGGCCATTGCGGTGCTTGCCGATGTTCACTTCGGCCTTGCCCTTGTCCTGCGTGTCCGGCTTGTAGTATTCCTCGCGGTACATCATCAGGATGATGTCGGCATCCTGCTCGATGGCGCCCGACTCGCGCAGGTCGCTCATCAGCGGACGCTTGTCGTTGCGCTCCTCGACCTTGCGCGAGAGCTGCGAGAGGGCAATGATCGGCACCTGCAATTCCTTGGCCAGCGCCTTGATCGAGCGCGATATCTCGGAAATTTCGGTGGCGCGGTTTTCACCGTCGCGGTTGGAACTCATCAACTGCAGGTAGTCGATCACGATCAGGCCGAGCTTGCCGAACTGCCGGTGCAGACGCCGGGCGCGGGCGCGCAGGTCGGTCGAGTTGATGGCGCCGGTCTCGTCGATGTGGATCGGCGCCTCGTGCAGCTTGCCCAGCGCCACCGTCATGCGATCCCATTCGTCATCGGTCAGGCGGCCGGTGCGCAGCTTGCTCTGATCGATGCGGGCGACCGATGACAGGAAACGCGTGGCGATCTGCGGGCCGGACATTTCCAGGCTGAAGATCGCCACCGGCAGCTTCAGTTCGACACCGACATGCTCGGCGATATTGAGCGCAAAGGCGGTCTTGCCCATCGACGGGCGACCGGCGACGACGATCATGTCGCCGGGTTGCAGGCCTGCTGTCTTGCTGTCGAGATCGGCAAATCCAGTGGCCACGCCGGTAATGTCCGACTGGCTGTCGCGCGCCAGCAGGGATTCCATGCGCTCGACAACTTCGCCCAGCAAAGGCTGAATCGCGACGAAGCCATTATTGCCACGATTGCCGGCCTCGGCGATCTGGAAGATGCGCTGCTCGGCATCGTCGAGCAGCGTCTTGACGTCGCGCCCGGCCGGATTCAGCGCATTGCCGGCAATCTCGTCGCCGACAGTGACCAGCTGGCGCAGGATGGCACGCTCGCGCACGATTTCGGCATAGCGGCGAATGTTCGCCGCCGAGGGCGTGGCGTTGGCGATTTCACCAAGATAGCCGAGGCCGCCGGTCTGATCCACCTCGTTCGACTGTTCGATGGATTCATACACGGTCACCACGTCGGCCGGCCGACCCTGCTGGATCAGCTTGCCGATATGGCGGAAAATCCGGCGGTGGTCATCACGATAAAAATCGGTTTCGCGGACCACATCGCCAATGCGGTCCCACGCCACGTTGTCGATCAACAGGCCGCCGATCAGCGACTGCTCGGCCTCGATGGAATGGGGGGGAAGCTTGAGCGCGGCGACTTGTGAATCGACCGGCTGCGGGGGATTAAAGGCACGGATCTGGGCCATCGCTGTCTCCGATATGAAGCGCAGAGTTTATCCTTCGCTGCCCGTCATGGTAAGTGTACAAGTTGTGGAAATGCTGTGGAAAAACTGTGCAAATGCGGTGGATTGAATTCCCGCACTGCAAAATCCCGCCAGGGGATACCGTCCCGCCCGTTCCGGGACGGGACATAAAAACGGGCCGCTGACTTCTGCATCAGCGGCCCGCCTTTTTCGGGGTACAGCGCGCTTAGTGTTCGCCGAGCACCGCCACCGTCACCGTCACCACGACATCGGCGTGCAGTGCGATCTGCACCGGCGTATCGCCAACGGCCTTGAGCGGACCTTCGGGCAGGCGGATCGCCGACTTCTCGATCTGGAAACCCTGGGCGGCGAGCGCCTCGGCGATGTCATGAGCCGACACGGAACCGAACAAGCGGCCATCGACCCCGGTCTTGCGGGTGATTTGCACCATCAGGCCTGCCAGCTTCTCGGCCTGGGTCTGGGCAGCGGCAACCGCCTCGGCGTGAGCGCGCTCGAGTTCAACGCGCTTTTCCTCGAATATCTTGCGGTTGGCTTCCGTCGCGCGCTTGGCCTTGCCTTGCGGAATCAGGAAGTTTCGTGCGTAGCCGTCCTTGACCTTGACCACATCGCCGAGGCCGCCCAGGTTGACCACCTTTTCCATCAGAATAATTTGCATGGTCTTGTCCTCGCTTACTGGTGCAGATCGGTGTAGGGCAGCAGCGCCAGGAAACGCGCGCGCTTGATGGCGGTCGACAGTTGCCGCTGATAGCCGGTCTTGGTGCCGGTGATGCGTGCCGGCATGATCTTGGCGTTTTCAGCGATGAAGTCCTTGAGGATCTCGACATCCTTGTAGTCGATCTCTTCGATCTTCTCTGCGGTAAAGCGGCAGAACTTGCGGCGCTTGAACAGGCTGCGGCCCTTGTCGTCCTTGCGCTTTACACCGGTCTTGCTTTTAGGCTTGAATGCCATTTTGTGTTCCTTCCACGAATTCGACTGTATTCACATGCAGTATCGGGCTGCGTCGCTTGAGGCTTCTGGCGGCAAGAAAACCTGCCACCCTGATCCCGTCTCCCGGCTTGGCTGCTAGCAGCACTTGTGCCGGGCGGCCCATTGCTACACAGGCCATCTCGCATTCCACCTTGCGCTCGACGTCGGCTTCGACCTGGGTCGAGACATGCGCGAGGAGAAATTCGAGAACCGGTATCCCGGCGGGGGTGCGGCGCAATGCGCCACGCTCAAGCAAGCGACCCGACAACTGCGTCAGATTGCTCGGCTTATCCTCAGGCAGCAACGGCAACGGCAACAGCAGCCGGAGCCTCCACTTTGGCGTCGCCCTGGGTCAGCGAACGCGACTTTTCTTCCTTCATCATCGGGGAAGGCGTCGCTACCGCCTTGCGCGTTTTCACCGTCAGGTGGCGCAACACGGCATCGTTGAACTTGAAGGCGTGCTCGAGTTCAGACAGGGTTTCACCATCGCACTCGATATTCATCAGCACGTAGTGGGCTTTATGCACCTTCTGGATCGGATAGGCCATCTGGCGACGGCCCCAGTCTTCGAGGCGGTGGATGGCTCCGTTGCGGCCGGTGACCAGCGTCTTGTAACGCTCGATCATCGCCGGCACCTGCTCGGATTGGTCCGGGTGGACGATAAATACAACTTCATAATGTCGCATGCAATCTCCTTGTGGTTAGCGTTTCAGCCCCCCCGCATGCGTAACGGGTGGAGCAAGGGAAGCCAGCAATAATACCACAAGACTCGGCGCCAAGGCTAGCCGCAGTAGCGAAGCCCCAGGAGATTCAGCAACAGTTCCGGCTGCCGATAGGCGCCAAAAGCCAGCGCGGTGATCACCGCCACGGCCAGCAGGCCGACCGCCCACAGGGCGCGCCGCGACCAATCCCGGCGCGGCGTTGCCGGCGGCCGATCTTCGCTTCCAACCATTTCAATGGGAGCATCCATCCGCACATACTCGGCAAGCTTGTCCGCCAAGTCAAGCCTGCCGGCCGAATTGCGCCAAAGCGCCTAAAAGCTTTCGTTTTCGCGCAGGAAGCGCCATTGCCCGAGGGGCAGGTCGCCCAGGCGCACACGGCCGATGCGCACCCGTTTCAAGCCGGTGACGCGCAGGCCAACCAGTTCGCACATGCGCCGGATCTGCCGCTTGCGGCCTTCGGTGAGGACAAAGCGCAACTGTTCGGAATTGGCCCAGGTCACCTGGGCCGGGCGCAACTGCTTGCCATCCAGCTCAAGACCGTGATTCAGCAGCGCCAGACCGCGCTCATCGAGCGCGCCCTCGACCCGCACCAGATATTCCTTCTCCACCTTCGAGTCGTCGCCGATCAGCTGGCGCGAGACGCGCCCGTCCTGGGTCAGGACCAGCAAACCGGTGGAATCGATGTCGAGCCGGCCGGCCGGTGCCAGGCCCTTCAGGTGCGCCAGCTGGAAGCGCTGATGATCCCCCGCCATCTGGGTTTTCGGCGAAATCAGGCTCACCGCCGGCTGGTGGCCGTCTTCGGCCTGGGCGGAGACGTAGCCCATGGGTTTGTGCAGCAGGATGGTGGCCTGCCGCGCCTGCGTCGCGCGCGCCTCCGGCGCCAGGGTGATCACCGCGTCGGCTGCGGCCCGGGTGCCCAGTTGCGTGACGCGCTGACCATCGACGAACACCAGTCCGCGCTCGATAAAGGCATCGGCCTCGCGCCGCGAGCACAGGCCGCGCTCGGCCAGGAGTTTGGAAACCCGAATACCCTGCGTATCATTCATGGTCGCGCATTCTATCCTGCCCTTAGAGCCTATTTCAGTAGGAATCATGCCCCGCGTTGTCGGTCGTTCGCATGGTTGTACCATACCGCACTCCCTCCGCCTCGCATCGCATCCCAACGCCTGGCGGCGCGGGGTACGATTCCTACTGAAATAGGCTCTTATGCTCAGCTACCGCCACGCCTATCACGCCGGCAACCACGCCGATGTCCTCAAGCACCTCGTGCTCAAGCTTTGCATCGAGCACATGAACAGCAAGGACAAGCCCTATACCCTGGTCGACACTCATGCCGGCGCGGGTTTCTACGCCCTCGATGCGGAGCACGCCAAACGCACCGGCGAGTATGTCCAGGGCATCGGCCGTCTGTGGGAGCGCAAGGATCTGCCGCCGCCGCTGGCCGAGTACGTGGCGCTGGTGCGCGCGCTCAACGGCAGCGCCACGCTGCGCCGTTACCCGGGATCGCCGCGAATCGCCTCGAATCTGATGCGGGACACCGCCCAGGTGCGCGACACGCTGCGCCTGTGCGAACTGCACTCGACCGACTTCGCCCTGCTGCGCCGCCAGTTCAAGGATGCCGGCCGCCACGTCACGGTGGAACAGGCCGACGGCTTCGAAGTGCTCAAAGCCGCGCTGCCGCCACCCTCGCGACGGGGGCTGGTGCTGATCGACCCGTCCTACGAAATCAAGAGCGACTACATGAAGGTCGTCGCCGCGATCAAGGATGGGCTGAAACGCTTTGCCACCGGCACCTACTTGGTGTGGCATCCGATGCTCCCCACGATTGAAGCCAACCATCTGCCGGACAAGCTGAAAAAGGCCGGCGCCGGCCATTGGCTGCACGCCACCTTGAGCGTACGTGCGCCGGCGACGAAGGGACGCGGCATGCATGGCAGCGGCATTTTCGTGATCAACCCACCGTGGACGCTGGCCGCCACGCTGGAGGGTTGCCTGCCCTTCCTCGCCGCCACGCTGGGCCTCGACGAAGGAGCGAACTGGAGCATCGACCAGTTCGAGCAGGGCGCGAAAAAGGACTGAGGCTCCCGCGGGTCAGCTTTTGAGCTCGGCCCGATCGCGGAAGTAGTCCAGCGCCTCGGGATTGGCCAGCGCTTCGACATTCTTCACCGCGGCGCCGTGCACCACGTTGCGCACCGCCAGTTCGACGATCTTGCCGCTCTTGGTGCGCGGAATGTCGCTGACCTGCAGGATCTTGCCCGGCACATGGCGCGGCGTGGTGTTGTCCTTGATCACCTGCTTGATGCGGTTGATCAGGGCCTCATCGAGCATCAGGCCTTCGCGCAGCTTGACGAACAGCACCACGCGCACATCGCCGCCGATGCCGGCCGGCCAATCCTGGCCGATCACCAGCGACTCGACCACCTCGCCGAGCTTTTCCACCTGGCGATAGATTTCGGCCGTGCCGATGCGCACGCCGCCCGGATTCAGCGTCGCGTCCGAGCGGCCGTAGATGATGAAGCCGTCGTGCGCGGTACGCTCGGCGAAGTCGCCGTGGCACCAGATATTGTCGAAGCGGTCGAAATAGGCGGCATGGTATTTCGCACCGCCGTCGTCCTTCCAGAAGCCGATCGGCATCACCGGGAAGGACCGCGTGCACACCAGTTCGCCCTTCTCGCCGCGCACCGGTTGGCCGGCATCGTTGAACACGTCGACCGCCATGCCGAGGCCGGCGCACTGAATCTCGCCGCGATACACGGGGCCATTCGGATTGCCGAGGACGAAGCAGGAAATGATGTCGGTGCCGCCGGAAATCGAGGCGAGCTGGATATCGTGCTTGATATTCGCGTAGACATAGTCGAAGCCTTCCGCGACCAGCGGGCTGCCGGTCGAGAACATCGCGCGCAGATGCTCCAGCCGGTGCGTCTGGCGCGGCTTGAGTTCGATCTTGGCGATGGCGTCGATGAACTTGGCCGAGGTGCCGAAATGCGTCATGCGTTCGGCATCGGCGTAGTCGAACAGAATGCTGCCGCGGCCGACGAAGGGCGATCCGTCATAGAGCAGCAGGGTGGCGCCCGAAGCCAGGCCCGACACCAGCCAGTTCCACATCATCCAGCCGCAGGTGGTGAAGTAGAACAAGCGATCGCCGCGCTTCACGTCCGCCTGCAACTGGTGCTCCTTGAGGTGCTGCAGCAGCGCGCCACCCGCGCAATGCACGATGCACTTGGGCACTCCCGTGGTACCCGAGGAATACATGATGTAGAGGGGATGGTCGAAGGGCAGCCGCTCGAAATAGATCTCGCGCTCGGCGGCGAAGGGGGCCAGGAAATTGGCCAGCGACACGCCGTGCGTCACGGCGGCGATGTCGCCGCCTCCACCCGCCGCATTTCCCGCATACGGCAGGACGACAACTCGTTGCAGCGAAGGCATGCGCGCGGAAATCTCGGCCACCTTGCCCAGGCAGTCGATGGTCTTGCCGTTGTACCAGTAGCCGTCGCAGGCGAACAGCAGCTTCGGCTCGATCTGGCCGAAGCGGTCGAGCACTCCCTGCACGCCGAAGTCGGGCGAGGCCGACGAGAAGATGGCGCCGATGGAAGCGGTGGCCAGCATCGCCACCAGGGCGGCGGGCACATTGGGCAGATAGGCCGCGACGCGGTCGCCCCTGGCCACGCCCATGGCGCGCAGCGCGGCAGCGGTCTGCGCCACGGCGCGATACAGTTCGGCGTGGCTGGCGCGGCCCCTGACCTTGTCCTCGCCCCAGAACACCAGGGCGTCCGAGTTGTCGCGCCGACGCAGCAGGTTCTCGGCAAAATTCAATCGCGCTTCGGGAAACCATTTCGCGCCGGGCATCTTCTCGCGGTCGATGACGATCGTGTCACCCATCTCGCCGCGCACCTCGCCAAACTCCCAGACCGATGCCCAGAATTCCTCCGGGTGCTCGATCGACCATGCATGCAGCGCCTGATAGTTCCCAAAGGGACGCACCGCGCTGGCGCCGGCGAGACGGCGATTCCAGCGCTTGTCCGCCGCCGCCATGAAGGCCGTGAGACGCGTGCCGGCGATGCGCTGCGCAGAGGGTTGCCAGATCGGTTCGGTGGTGGTGCTCATGGTGGTTTCCTGTTGTCGAAGGGCCTACAGACAGCTTGCGCGCATGGCGTCGGGCAAAGGGATCGACTTCCCGGTGGAGGGATTGATCCACACCAGCTTGGCCGCGCCTTCGGCGAACAGCCTGTCGTCGCCGACCAGGCGCATCTCGTAATAGGTGGGCACGCTGCTGCGGCCCGGAGCGCCGCAGAACATGAGGCACTCGATGGTGCCGGGATAGGTAAACGGAATCAGGAAGGTGCAACTGGCGTTGACGATCACCGGACCCTGGGTCTCCGTCACCGTCGTGCCGAAACCGAAGGTCTCCAGCCACTCGATGCGGGCCTGTTCCATGTAGCGAAAATAGATCGTGTTATTGACGTGCCCCATGGCGTCCTGATCGCCCCAGCGGATGGGCATCTGATTGCTGTACACGAGTTTGCGGTGGTGTTCCATCGGGATGATGTCGGCCGGGTTGAACGAGAGTTCGCGATTATAATCTGGCCATCAATCCAATCGATCGAGGTCAGCATGCAGCGCGAAGCCATGGAATTCGACGTCGTGATCGTGGGCGGTGGCCCGGCCGGACTTTCCGCCGCGATCCGCCTCAAGCAGATCAATGCCGAGATCAACGTCTGCCTGATCGAAAAGGGCTCCGAGATCGGCGCCCATATCCTTTCCGGCGCCGTCATGGACCCGCGCGCGCTGACCGAGTTGATCCCCGACTGGCAGGCGCAGGGCGCGCCGATGGATACCGCCGTGACCCGTGACCGCTTCGCCTTCCTGACCCAGCACGGCTTTGTCGATCTGCCGACCATCCTGCTGCCGGGCTGCTTCCAGAACCACGGCAACTACGTCATCAGCCTGGGCCTGATGTGCCGCTGGCTCGGCGCGCAGGCAGAGGCACTGGGGGTCGAAATCTACCCCGGCTTCGCCGGTGCCGAGGTGCTCTACGACGACAAGGGCGCGGTACGTGGCGTGGCCACGGGCGACATGGGCGTGGGTCACGATGGCAAGCCCACGGCGAGCTATGCGCCGGGCATGGAACTGCTGGCCAAGTACACGCTGTTCGCCGAAGGCTGCCGCGGCCACCTGGGCAAGCAGATCGAGGAAAAGTTCAACCTGCGCGCCGAATCCGATCCGCAAACCTACGCCATCGGCATCAAGGA
>Ga0172379_10002961_pt1 | contig 28358 bp, 24 predicted proteins | sample GrowelOW334metaG_FD_119756 | JGI IMG/M metagenome (GOLD analysis project Ga0172379, IMG submission 119756) | Groundwater microbial communities from an aquifer near a municipal landfill in Southern Ontario, Canada - Groundwater well OW334 metaG | ecosystem: Environmental > Aquatic > Deep...
ATCCAGCGGGCGGCTGCGATCCAGCGGGCGGCTGCGATCCAGCGGGCGGCTGCGATCCAGCGGGCGGCGGTGGTGCTATAGGTGGCTGTGGCCCAACGGGCAAGGGATTTCGCTGGAAATTCTGCGTTCCGGATGGAGGTGGCGGCGCCATAGCACCTCCGACCCTGCCATCGCCCAAGCCCGCACCGACGTGACCGCCAGGCCCGCCGCCATGTCCACCGTGACCGTCCATGGATAGGGGAATCTTGCCGCCAATAGCGGGTTTAGGCATTGCATTTGCGTCCGTGATGATCGCACTCTGTCCCGCCCCTAACAATATTCTTCCACCTGCGTTGACAAGTTCTACGCGGCCTTGGTCTACGCTGACATTCAGCGTATTGCCGAGCTGCACCGAGTATTCTGTGCCGCGCACGCCAAGGTTGGCTAGGCGGGTTTTGAGCAGGTAATTACGTTTGTCTATCTTTCCTGTAAGCGTGTGCATCAAGCCGTTCACCAAGCTGAATTGAGCCCGGTCATTCTTGCCGTTGTCGTAGTGGTAGTCGTTAACCGCGAAGCGCGTATCGCGATAAAGACTGAGCATGGTTCCGTCGACAAATCGAATCTGCACCTGACCATCATCGCCGGTGGCAATGATGTCGCCACTGAAAAGTTTATTCATGCGTGCGGCCGGCAACGCCTTGCCTTCATGCTCCACCTCAACCCTGCCGGTAAGCGCCAGAATCACCCCCGCAGTTTCCTCCGCCAGGGCAGGCCGCATGACCGCCGCCAATAACAGCAGCGCAGATACTGCGATGAAAAAAATGTATCGGATGATATTCGAGCCGAAAGTTGTCGCATCAGTGAATAAGCCGGGTAAGGCATCAATTTTTTGCATTATCGAACTCCCATCTGAATTGCAGCATGAAGGCATTGCGAGTGTAATCGTACAGCGCGGTGTTGGATGCATTGTGCGTGCGACTGAATTGGGGAAGCATGTGCCAGCGGTCATTCAAGCGGTAATCAGCGGTAATGCCGACACTGCGCGACGAGTCGTTACGTGTGTAAAGGTACAGGGCATCGACTGCATCGTGGCGTTGCGACTCGTAAGCTATACCAGCGTAAAGGGACAAGTCTGCGCCGATCGCCATGCTACCACCCAGACTCGCCCCCAGAATATGGAAGCTGAAATGCGGCTTGGTCTTATCCTCGGCTATTTCTCTGCCGCCATAAATGCCGTATTGCAATACTTGCGTATCGTTCGCCGTCGTAAATTCGTGGGTTACGCCGAATATGCTGCGCGTCGCGTTGTCGATTGCATTGCCGGGATAGTCGAAGGTGAGTTGTTGAAAGTAGCTGGTAAGCCATGAGCTGTCATTGAACGAATGCATCCAGTGCAATCGACCGCCCAGAGCGCTGCGATAGGTTTTAGCACCGACAAGATAATTCTGGGCCAGCAAAGTTGCGCCAAAGAATTCGCGACCATTACGCTTGAGCGCGCCCAGATTGAGATTGGCGAAGCTTTCGGTCACATCCCCGCGCGAACGACTAATGCCTTGACGGATATTTCCATCGCCGGTCAGCCAGGTGTTTTCGTTAACGACTTTGCGCGCCGACAGCCCTGCTTCGAGCATGCCGACAAGATCGTGAGCCCGCGTTGCATTCCCGAGAGCAGTCGTAGTCGGCCCGAACGGATTAAGCGCAGGGATGATCAGCTCTGTCTGATTCGGCCCGCTGGTTACATTATCGTCCCAGCCGATTCCGCCGAGGACATAGCCGTGCATGGCGATGGGCTCGGCACTTGCGGCGGCGGTTATTTTCAAGCGAATTTGCGACACTTGATGTTGCTGTTTATCGCTTAGCCGCCGTGCAGACAGAGGCGTCAACAGCTCGCTTGCATAGGCCAGATTGCCTCGTTCGACACTGATCTGTGCAGCCTTCAAGCGCGCATCCACGTTACCGGGATCGACCATCAGCACCCGCTCGAAAGCGAATAGCGCCTGACCGACCTGCCCGGCTTGGTATAAGGCCAGTCCGAGCAGATAGTCGTAATCCGCATCGCCGGCAAAGTTCAGCAAATCCTGTTCGATCAACGCAGCAGACTGCTCAGCTCTGCCCGCATCCAGCAATTTGCGCGCCTCGTCCAGATTCGATGGTTCTCCTGCGGCGAACCCGGAAGTCGCGAACATCTGCAGCATGAGCCCCGTCGCAAAGAAACGAATGGAGGAAAGCCTACAGTGCCGAGTCAATTTATAATTTTTCTTATTCATTAAGACGATAAGAGGATCTCATGATCGTGTCGGAAACCGAATTCATCCAAGAATACGCGGATTCAGGTTTTAAGCGCAACGCCTGACATAAAGGTCCGTTAGGGAGGCGCTTCCCAAACCGTAAATTTCTGTTTAGGATTCGCCTGCCGTGGGGGTGTAGCTCAGTTGGGAGAGCGTCTGGTTCGCAATCAGAAGGTCGTCAGTTCGATCCTGATCACCTCCACCACGCTTCCACTTCGCGCCTGAACCGAACCGCCCGTTTCGGTTAGAATGCCGTCTTTGAATTCGAACCAACCGTAAGGACTACACCATGTATCAAATCGCTCCGAGCATCCTCTCCGCCAATTTCGCCAAGCTGGGCGAGGAAGTCGACAACGTTCTCGCCTCCGGCGCGGACATCGTGCACTTCGACGTGATGGACAACCATTACGTGCCCAACCTGACCATCGGCCCGCTGGTGTGCGAGGCGCTGCGCAAGCATGGCGTGACTGCCCCGATCGACGTGCACCTGATGGTCAAGCCGGTGGATCGCATCATCCCCGACTTCGCCAAGGCCGGCGCGACCTTCATCACTTTCCACCCTGAGGCTTCCGAGCACATCGACCGCACCATCGGCCTGATCAAGGAAAGCGGTTGCAAGGCCGGTCTGGTGTTCAATCCGGCTACGCCGCTTGATATTCTGGAATACACGCTGCCCAAGCTGGACATGGTGTTGCTGATGTCGGTGAACCCCGGCTTCGGCGGTCAGAAGTTCATCCCTCACGTGCTGGACAAGGCGCGCAAGGTGCGCAAGATGATCGATGCTGGCGGCTATAACTGCCGTTTGGAGATCGACGGCGGCGTGGGCCCGGCGAACATTCGCGAAGTGGCCGAAGCCGGTGTGGATACTTTCGTGGCCGGCTCCGCAGTGTTCGGCAAGTACAACGCCGACGACAAGAATCGTTACGACACCATCATCGGCGAGTTGCGCGCCGAGCTGGCCAAGGCCAAGGTCTGATCATGCGCGCCGGTGCATACGCGTTGCTGCTGGCGGCCTTCGGGCTGTCCGGTTGCGACCGTCTCACCGGCGAAGCCGACCGGAAGATCTACGATGCGGAGGCGATAGGTTATGCCTGTCGCGTCTCGCTGAAGGTGCCGGAAGACTGCATGAAGGAGAACGACGGGCATAGTCCGACGTCGGTGCTGGCCGGCTGGAAGAAGGCCAACAAGGACATCGAAGACAACGTGATCGATCCTTCGATGGGTAAGGATCATAAGGCGGAAACGCTCCCGATGAGCGCGCCTGTAGCCGCCGAGACCGCCGCATCGGAAGTTCCCGCTGCGGCGACCAAGGGCGAAAAACCGCCAACTAAGCCCGGGAAGGCAGAGACACACTGATATGACATCTCCTCGCCGCTTTACTCTGCCATTGAATGTTCAAGCCATTGTCGTCGACCTCGACGGCACGATGCTGCACACCGCGCCGGAGCTGGCCGAGTCGGCCAACCGTATGTTGCGCGACATGGATTACGCACCGGTATCGCAGGAGTTGCTGGCCAGCTTTATCGGTAACGGCATTAGCTGGCTGGTGAAGCGCGCGCTGACCGGCGACATGCATGCCACGCCGGATGCCGCGCTCTACGATCATGCGTTGCCGATATTCGAGCAGCACTACACTGAGCTGCTGCTGCAGAGCCGGGTCTTTGATGGAGTGATCGAAGGGCTGGATGCGATGAAGGCCGCCGGCTTCCGGCTGGGTTGCATCACCAACAAGGTGGAGCGATACACGCTGCCGTTGCTGGCAGGCACAGGGCTGGCGCAGTATTTCGAGATCGTGCTGGCGGGCGACACGTTGCCGGAGAAGAAGCCGCATCCGTTGCCGCTGCTGCATGCCGCGAAGTTCTTCAATGTGCCGATCGAACAGCTGCTGCTGATCGGCGATTCGTTGAGCGACACGGTCGCCGCGCGCGCCGCAGGCTGCCCGGTATTCTGTGTGCCTTACGGCTACAATCATGGCGAACCGGTGGAGACGCTGGATCTGGATGCGGTGATCGCCGATCTGCCGGCCGCATTGAAACTCATCAAGCTTGCATAAAATGAAATTGAACGACCTCCTCAGTTGGCGATGGTGCTGATGCTTTTGTAGGTCGGGTTTCAACCCGACGATAGCGATCATGTCGGGTTGAAACCCGACCTACCCACACCGGAGGTTTTTCATGTTGTCCCCGATCACAGAACAAGAATTTAACGCGCTGGCCGAACAAGGCTACAACCGCATCCCGCTGGTCGCAGAGACCTTCGCCGATCTCGATACGCCGCTGTCGCTGTACCTCAAGCTCGCCAACAAGCCTTATTCCTATCTGCTGGAGTCGGTGCAGGGCGGCGAACGCTTCGGCCGCTATTCCTTCATCGGCCTGCCTGCCGATGCGCGTATCACGGTGCGCGGCAAGCAGGTCACACTGACGCACGGCAACGCCGAGACGACGCACGAAGCGGACAATCCGCTCGACTACATCAGCGAATACCAGTCGCGTTTCAAGGTCGCACCCTTGCCGAACCTGCCGCGCTTCACCGGCGGACTCGCGGGCTACTTTGGCTACGACACCGTGCGCTACATCGAGCCGCGTCTCGCGAAGACGCAGAAGCCCGACACGCTCGGCACACCCGACATCCTGCTGATGCTCACCGAGCAGCTCGCGGTGATCGACAACCTGTCCGGCAAGCTGACGTTCATCGTCTACGCCGATCCCGCGCATGACGACGCCTATGCGCTGGCGCGCGAACGGCTACGCGAGCTGATCGGCATGATGCGCCTGCCGGTGCATATCCCGCATGCGCCGGCGATGCATGGCGGCGAGGCCAAATCGGAATTCGGCGAGGCCGCGTTCAAGGCCGCGGTCGAGAAGGCCAAGCACTACATCTACGACGGCGACATCATGCAGGTGGTGCTTTCCCAGCGCATGTCGCAGCCCTTCCCGGCCGACCCGCTGTCGCTGTACCGCGCGCTGCGCAGCATCAACCCCTCGCCCTACATGTTCTATTACGACATGGGCGACCATCACGTCGTCGGCTCGTCGCCGGAGATACTGGCGCGGCTGGAAGGCGACACCGTCACCGTGCGTCCGATCGCCGGCACGCGCCCGCGCGGCAAGACGCCGCAGCAGGATGCCGACCTCGCGGAAGAGCTGCTGGCCGACCCCAAGGAGCTGGCCGAACACCTGATGCTGATCGACCTCGGTCGCAACGACATCGGCCGCGTCGCGAAGAACGGCACGGTCAAGCTCACCGACAAGATGGTGATCGAGCGCTACTCGCATGTGATGCACATCGTCTCCAACGTCGATGCGAAACTGAAGCCGGGCCTGAATGCGATGGACGTGCTCAAGGCCACGTTCCCCGCAGGCACGGTGAGCGGGGCGGCCAAGGTGCGCGCGATGGAGATCATCGACGAACTCGAACCCACCAAGCGCGGCATCTACGCGGGCGCGGTCGGCTACCTCGGCTTCAACGGCGACATGGACGTCGCGATCGCGCTGCGCACCGCCGTGGTGAAGGACAACATGCTGTACGTGCAGGCGGGCGCGGGTATCGTTGCCGACTCGGTGCCGGACAGCGAATGGATGGAGACGCAGAACAAGGCGCGCGCCGTGTTGCGCGCCGCGGAGATGGTGCTGGACGGGCTGGACGCAGAAGTTCATCGTTAAGCCATGCTGCGCCTGACCGAAATCAAGTTGCCCATCGAGCATCCCGAGGGCGAAATCGAAGCCGCCATCCTCAAGCGGCTGGGCATACCCGCGGAAGACCTGCTCGGCCACGTCGTGTTCAAGCGCGGCGTCGACGCGCGCAAGAAGAACCACATCCTGTTCGCCTACACGCTGGACGTGGAATTGCGCGACGAGGCCACGGTGCTCGCGCGCTTCGGCAAAGACCCTCACGTCAAGATCACTCCCGACACCAGCTATCACTTCGTAACGCATGCTCCTTCGGATTTCTTTTCGAAGGTGGAGCAAGGCGGCGACGAGCCAGCGACGCAGACAGTGCAATCGGCACGGCAAGGAGTGAGCGAGGAAGCCAACACAGCTCCGCCGATGAAAAGGAATCCGAAGCGTCCGGTGGTGATCGGCATGGGGCCTGCCGGATTGTTCGCCGGACTGATCCTCGCGCAGATGGGTTTTCGTCCGCTGATACTGGAACGCGGCAAGGCCGTGCGCGAACGCACCAAGGACACATGGGGGCTGTGGCGTCAGGGCAAGCTCGATCCGGAATCCAACGTGCAGTTCGGCGAAGGCGGCGCGGGCACGTTCTCCGACGGCAAGCTGTACAGCCAGATCAAGGACCCGCGCCATCTGGGCCGCAAGGTGCTGACCGAGTTCGTTCAGGCGGGCGCGCCCGAGGAGATCATGTACGAGAGCCATCCGCATATCGGCACTTTTCGTCTCGTCGGCATGGTCGAGAAGATGCGCGAGAACATCATCGCGCTGGGCGGCGAGATACGCTTCCAGAGCCGGGTGGACGACATAGCGATCGAAGACGGACCCGATGGCGTCAAACAGATTCGTGCGGTAGTTTTAAATGGCGGCGAGCGCATCGCGACCAATCATCTGGTGCTGGCGATAGGCCATAGCGCGCGTGACACCTTTGAGATGTTGCACAGGCGCGGCGTGTATCTGGAAGCCAAGCCGTTCTCCGTCGGCTTCCGCATCGAGCATCCGCAGTCGCTGATCGACCGTGCGCGCTATGGCGGCAACGCGGGCAATCCGCTGCTGGGCGCGGCGGACTACAAGCTGGTGCACCATGCCGCCAACGGCCGCGCGGTGTACAGCTTCTGCATGTGCCCCGGCGGCACGGTGGTCGCCGCGACCTCGGAGCCAGGGCGCGTGGTCACCAACGGCATGAGCCAGTATTCGCGCAACGAGCGCAACGCAAACAGCGGCATCGTCGTGAACATCTCGCCGGAAGAAGACTATCCGGGCGACCCGCTGGCCGGCGTCGAGTTCCAGCGCCGCTGGGAATCGCGCGCGTTCGAGCTGGGCGGCGGCACCTACCAGGCGCCGGGGCAGCTGGTTGGCGACTTCCTCGCCGGCAGGCCGTCGACGAACTTCGGCGAAGTGCAGCCGTCCTATACGCCGGGCGTACACCTCACCGACCTGTCCACCGCGCTGCCGGACTATGCGATCGAAGCGATACGCGAGGCGCTGCCCGCGTTCGCGAAGCAGATACAGGGCTTCGACATGAAGGACGCGGTGCTGACCGGCGTGGAAACGCGCACCTCGTCGCCGGTGCGCATCAAGCGCGACGACGAAGACCTGCAAAGCGTGAACACGCGCGGCCTGTATCCGACCGGTGAGGGCGCGGGCTATGCCGGCGGCATCCTGTCCGCCGCGGTGGACGGCATCAAGGTTGCCGAGGCGGTGGCGTTGAGTATGATGCAGACAAAGAACTGAGACTGGAGCAAAACATGCTTTTGATGATAGACAACTACGACTCCTTCACCTACAACCTGGTGCAGTATTTCGCCGAGCTCGGCGCGGATGTGGTGGTGCACCGCAACGACGAGATCACGGTGGAGCAGATCGAAAAAATGAACCCGCAGCATATCGTCGTCTCGCCCGGCCCCTGCACGCCGACCGAGGCGGGCGTGTCGGTCGCGGCGATCAAGCATTTCGCCGGCAAGGTGCCGCTGCTGGGCGTGTGCCTCGGCCACCAGAGCATAGGCCAGGCCTTCGGCGGGAGGATCGTCCACGCCAAGACGCTGATGCACGGCAAGACTTCGCTGATCCATCACCACAGCAACAGCGTGTTCACCGGCCTGCCGAATCCGTTCACCGCGACGCGCTACCACTCGCTGGTGATCGAGCGCGAGACCATGCCGGATTGCCTGGAGATCACCGCGTGGACCGACGACGGCGAAATCATGGGCGTGCGCCACAGGACGCTGGCGGTGCACGGCGTGCAGTTCCATCCCGAATCCATCCTGACCGAACACGGCCACGACATGCTGAAGAACTTCCTGGAGGGCAAGCCATGAAACCTCAAGACGCACTGAAGCGCATCATCGAACACCGCGAGATATTCCACGACGAGATGGTGTCGCTGATGCGCCAGATCATGGGCGGCGAAGTCACGCCGGTGATGATCGCGGCGATCATCACGGGATTGCGCGTGAAGAAGGAGACCATAGGCGAGATCGCGGGCGCGGCTACCGTGATGCGCGAACTCTCGACCAAGGTCGAGATGGCAGACGACAGCCGACTGGTGGACACCTGCGGCACCGGCGGCGACGGCGCGCACACCTTTAATATCTCCACCGCATCCGCCTTTGTCGCGGCGGCGGCGGGCGCAAAGGTCGCCAAACACGGCGGCCGTTCGGTGTCATCGCAGTCGGGCAGCGCGGACGTGCTGGAGGCATTGGGAGTCAACATCAACCTGACGCCGGATCAGACCGTCCGCTGTATAGCCGAAGTCGGTTTCGGTTTCATGTTCGCGCCGAACTATCACAGCGCGATGAAACATGCCGCGCCGGTGCGCAAGGAGCTGGGCATCAGGACGCTGTTCAACATCCTCGGTCCGCTGACCAATCCGGCCGGCGCGAAGCAGCAACTGATGGGCGTGTTCCATCCGGACCTGGTCGGCATACAGGCGCGGGTGCTGCAACGTCTCGGCAGCAAGCGCGTGATGGTGGTGCATGGCGAGGACGGGCTGGACGAGATCACCATCACCGGCAACACCCAGGTCGCCGAACTCAAGGACGGCGAGGTGCGCGAGTACACCATCCATCCGGAACAGTTCGGCTTGAGCATCGCCACGTTGGAAGACATCAATGCGACCAGCGTACAGGCCTCGCGCGACATGATCCTCGATGTACTCGACAACCAGCCCGGCCCGGCGCTGGATATCGTGCTGCTGAACGCGGGCGCGACGATCTATCTCGCCGGTCTGGCCGACACGCTGGAGAACGGCGTCGGCAAGGCCGCCGAGATCGTCGCCAGCGGCGCGGCGAAGGACAAGCTGGCGCAGCTGGTCAGGGTCAGCAACGCCAGCGCTTCATAACATGCTTCAGACGAGCTGCCCTCTCCCCGGCCCTCTCCCGCAAGCGGGAGAGGGGGATAAGGATCCGCTACGCGGGTTCGCTTTAGTTCGTGGTCTCCGTCCAGCATAACTTTCCGCCCATCACGGGCGAGGACAGCGCCGACATACAGCGCTGGCTGGCCGCGTTGTCCGACGTCTATGCGCCTGCGGAGATAGCGCTGATCCGGCGCGCATGCGAATTCGCCGCGCCGCTATATCACGGGCAGTTCGCTATCGCCGGCGCGCCGCTGTTGCCGCATGCGCTGGGTTCCGCGGGCATCCTGATCGGGCTGCATCTGGACCACGAGACCGTCGCGGCCGCGGTGTTGCATGCCGTTCCCGATTTCATCGAAGACTGGAAAGAAGTGCTGGCCGAACGCTTCGGCGGCAATGTGGCGAGCCTCGTCGGCGGCATCGCGCGCATGGAGCGCATCCGTTTGTTCAGCGAGGTGCGCGCGGCGCAAGACAAGGACGAGGCAGCGCAGCAGATCGAGAGCCTGCGCAAGATGCTGCTGGCGATGGTCGAGGACATCCGCGTCGTGCTGATCAAGCTCGCCGAGCGCACCCAGACGTTGCGCAGCCTGTCCGGTGCGGATGCAGAACAGCAGCAGCGCATCGCGCAGGAGACTTACAGCATCTTCGCGCCGCTGGCGAATCGGCTGGGCGTGTGGCAACTCAAGTGGGAGCTGGAAGACCTGTCGGTGCGCTATCTGGAGCCGGTGCTGTACAAGCAGGTCGCGAAGCTGCTCGACGAGCGGCGCGTGGATCGCGAGCGCTACATCGCCGACGTGATCGACCGGCTGCGGCAGAAGCTGGCCGACGCCGGCATCGCGGGCGAAGTGAGCGGACGCCCCAAACACATCCACAGCATCATCAACAAGATGAAGCGCAAGCAGATCGCGTTCGGCGATCTCTACGACGTGCGCGCGGTGCGCATCATGGTAGCGGATGTTCAGAATTGCTATGCGGCGCTGTCGGTGGTGCACGAACTGTGGCCCGCGATTTCCAGCGAATTCGACGACTACATCGCCAACCCCAAGCCCAACGGCTACCGCTCGCTGCACACCGCGGTGACCGGCCCGCGCGGGCTCGCGGTGGAGGTGCAGATACGCACCCAAGACATGCACCACGATTCCGAGCTCGGCGTCGCCGCGCACTGGCGCTATAAGGAGAACAAGAAATCCGACGCCGGCTTCGACGAGAAGATCGCCTGGCTGCGCCAGATCCTCGCGTGGAAGGCGGAGCTGGCCGACAGCGGCAATCTGCAGGAACAATTCCGCAACGAGTTGTTACAGGACCGCGTCTACGTGTTCACGCCGCAAGGCAAGGTGATCGATCTGCCCAAGGGCGCGACGCCGGTGGACTTTGCCTATATCCTGCACACCGACCTCGGCCACCGCACGCGCGGCGCGAAAGTGGACGGCAACATCGTGCCGCTGAAGTATCAATTGCAGAACGGCCAGCGCGTGGAGATTCTGACCACGAAGCAGGGTGCACCGAGCCGCGACTGGCTTTCGCCGCAGCAGGGCTATTTGAAGAGTGCGCGGGCGCGCGCCAAGGTGAGGCACTGGTTCAAGACGCAGAACCTCGATGACAGCATCGCGCAGGGCCGACTGCTGTTGGATCGCGAATTGCAGCGGCTGGGCGTGACTGCGGTCAATCAGGAAAAGGTCGCGCAGCGATTGAATTTCCACAAGCTGGACGAGCTGCTCGCCGCGCTCGGCCGCGGCGACATCACCACGCGTCGCGCCGGCCTTGCGATCCAGCAGGAGATGCCGGCGAAGGCGGAAGTCGCCGCCCCGACCGCAACGCGTAAGCCGGCTGCGCCGCGCGCCTCATCGACCGGGGTGCTGGTCGAAGGCGTGGACAACCTGATGATCAAGATGGCCAAGTGCTGCAAGCCGGAAAAGCCGGACGCGATCACCGGCTACGTCACCCGCGACCGCGGCATCATGATCCATCGTCAGGATTGTGCGTTCATGCAGCGCGTGCCGGAGGACAAGCGCGATCGCATGCTAGGTGCGGCGTGGGCGGAAAAGGTTGGCGGGGGATGATGGCCGAGCGGCCAGTTCGAGAGTTCTCCCGGACTTCGGGAAAGTCGGAATTCTGTATCGGCTAATTGCTTTGCGGCAATAAAACTTCCTGATGGGCGAGAACGACGTGATCTTTTTTGAGGCGTTTCAGGAAATCCTCCGCCGAGGATTCTTCTGTTGCGATCAAATCATGGGGCAGCGCGAAAATCGAAATATCGCGTTCCACGATCTGGAGGCCGCCTTGTGATGCGGTTTCGGTGATGTACTTGATCTTGTCGACCAGCTTTTCGTCGACCGGGGTGTACGGCACCAGTATCCAGAAATCCACACCATAACGCGCCACCAGATCGGTCTTGCGGAATGCCTTGCGCAAGGCATGCGAAAACTCGTCCAGCTTCTGCGAGGCGATGGCCGCGCCGTAGGTCTCGCCAAGGATGGAAGGATGCCCATAATTGATATGGGCCAGCGCAAAGTCGAATTGGCCGGAATAGCGTTTCTTGACCGCCAGCAGCCATTCCAGCGTAAAAAGAAATTTCTCGGATGCGTCGATATCTTCCGGGTGCATAAGCCGCTTTCATTGCGAATGTTTATATCGCTGTCGGCATCATCATCGCCTTGGATAGGGGCGTAAGCAATACATGAATTAACGTATATATTCGAAAATATGCAGGGATCTCGGGATGAGACGCGAGGATGAGATTAACAATGCTGAAACAATCAGCATGCATAGTGTGAACGTTGGCTGAAGATATCCCTGTGCCAACACTCTCCTTCGATCGGCATCCTTACGGGTGCCGTTTTTTTTGCTCGATTGCGAACCGTTCGTCAGGCTGGACGGAAGGGCATCTCGTCCTGGCCGGGCAGCGCGATCGCCATCGCCTGATCCAGATTTTTCTCGACCAGATCGACGATGCTTCCATCCAGTCGTTCATTGCTCGCAAGTCCCTTGAGCAGGGCGAGTACTTCGTCAGCCGGCCAGCCGGCGCGGTAGGGGCGATCCTGCACCATCGCCTGAAAGATGTCCGCAACGCGCAGGATGCGCGCCTCGATCGACAGGTCTTTTTCGTGCACGTGAAACGGATAGCCCATGCCGCCGGGTTCCTCATGATGGTAAGCGGCCCACAGCGCGATCTCCTCGAAGCCGGCGATGCTGCGCAATATCTGGAAGGTCTCGAAGCTGTGGGTGTTCATGATCAGTCGTTCGTGCGTGTCCAGTTTTCCGGGCTTGTCGAGTATCTCGTCCGGCACGCGCAGCTTGCCGAGGTCGTGCAGCAGGCCGGCCAGTTCGAGTTTGTCGCAATTCTCCCGGCTCACCCCTGCGCATTCGGCGAGGAAGCGCGCGAGGCGGGCCACGCCGAGCGAGTGGTAGGCGGTGAACGGACTCTTGGCGTCGACGATATGCGAGAAAATCACCGACAGCTGCTTCAACTCGGCGAACGTAGGCTGGTAACTTGTGCCGCGCGATAGCAGGTCCTGCTGGTAATTCTGGATAGAGCGAGGTTCCAGCAGCAGCCAGAAGGCTTCGGCTGCGGAGGCTGCCAGAAAGATGTCCACCAGTTCCGGGGAGAAGTAGCTGCCGGCATTGGCGCGGATATGGTCGCGTACTTCTTCGACATGGTCGAACAGCCCGCTGCCGTACCACGGCGCTGCCAGCGCATCGACACGGTCGACCAAGAAAATCAGGTTGGCTTCTTGCGCCTGCTGCGCGGTCACTTCGGAGGTGGGCAACGTGGTCAGCTTGTCCCAGCGGGTATGGTGGTAGCGCACCGGAATCGCCATGCGCGACAGCGGCGCGAATTCGCGCAGCAGCGCATAGCCCAGTTCGGCGTGTACCTGGGATTCCTGCCAGTCGAATTCGGCGACCAGATGATGGTGCGTCTGCGTCGTGGATACGCCGATGTCGTGCAGCATGCCCAGATCGAACAGGAATGTCGTCTCCGCTTCCGGCAATTCCATCAGCTTTGCGCACTCGGCGGCCATGATGCCGACGCGTTTGCCGTGGGCGACATCGTCGACGCCGACCAGGTCGAGCGCGTCGGACAACGCGTAGATGACGTGACGCAGGTCGGACTGCAAAGACGGGTTAGCCATGGGCATACTCTCGTTTGTCGGGTTGTGAAGTCATTCTAGCGGAGCCAGTCGGGTAACGGGAGATGTCATCCGTGTCTCATCGGCTGCCCCGCAACTCGTTCAGCATGCTCGCGACTGTCGGATAGCGCAGCCTGACCCCCAGTTCGGTTTTCATGCGCCGGTTGAGCAGTCGCCGCGACTCGCTCATGAACGACCACAGCGCGGGCGATACGCTGCGTTCGATTGCAGCGCGCGGCAGGCGCGGCGGGCGCGGCAGGCCGTAGGCATCGGCCACTGCGTCGAAGTAGTCGCCCATCTTCAGTTCGCCGTCGTCGCTGGCGTGATACACGCGATTGGGGCGTCCGCGATGCAGCGCCGCCACCGCGATATGCGCGAGGTCGTCGGCGTGGATGTGGTTGGTGTAATTGTCTTCTTTCGCGAGGATTGTGGGTGAGTTGGTGCGCAGGCGTTCCAGAGGCAGCCGGTCTGCGGCATAGATGCCGGGCACGCGCAGGATGGAAGCGTTCACCCGGTTGCGCACAGCCCATTCGCGTATCTGCCGCTCGGCATCCGCTCGCAACTGCCCGCGAGTCGTTTTCGGACGCGGCGGGCGCGTCTCGCTCACGGTTGCACCGCCGCAGTCGCCGTATACGCCGCTGGTGCTGATGTAGACCAGGTGTTTGGGCAATGTGCCGAGCGACAGGGCGGCGAGCAGGTTGCGGGTGCGGGCGTCGATTGCCGAAAATCCCCCCTTTGCCCCCCTTTTGCAAAAGGGGAAAATCTCCGCGGGCCGATATGCTCTCCCCCCTTCGGCGAAGGGGGGCAGGGGGGATTTCCCGGAGGCCGGAGGTGCAAAGTGCAGCACCGCATCTGCTAGCCCAGCGATGCGCGCGAGGCTGGCGCGGTCGTCGAGGTCGCCAGTCACCGGGATCGCGCCCTTCGCGCGCCATTCCGCATGCCGCGCGGGATTGCGCAGCAGTGCGTACACGCGGTAATGCGGGAGCAGCAGCGGAAGGGCGCGTAGCGCGACATCGCCGCAGCCTATGATGAGCAGGCGTCTCATGGCGCGATTATGCGTTAAAATCGCGCGCTTTATATCCTGCGATTCCTGCCATGACGTTCAACGCCACTATCCAGCCGAGCAAACACAGCTTCCCCATGGAGGCCGACGAGACCATTCTCGATGCCGCACTGAAACACGGCTGCAACCTGCCCTATAGTTGCCGCAACGGCGCGTGCGGGGTGTGCAAGGGCAAGGTGACGCAGGGCGAAGTCGATCACGGCAACTATCAGGCCCACGCGCTGAGCGACGCGGAAAAGGATGCCGGCATGGCGCTGTTCTGCTGCGCGAAGCCGTTGTCCGATTTGGTCATCGAGAGCCACGAAGTCACCGCAACCCAGGACATCCAGATCAAGACCATGCCCTGCCGCGTAGACAGCATGACAAGGGTCGCGCCAGACGTGATGGTGCTGAAGCTCAGGCTGCCGGCCAACGAGCGCCTGCAGTTCCTCGCAGGGCAATATATCGACGTCCTGCAGAAAGACCAGAAGCCGCGCAGTTTTTCGCTGGCGAACGCGCCGCATCACGACGAGTTGCTCGAACTGCACATTCGCAATATCGCCGGCGGCGTGTTCACCAAGCATGTGTTCCACGATATGAAGGAGCGCGACATCCTGCGCTTCAAGGGGCCGCTGGGCAGTTTCTTCCTGCATGAGGATACGGACAAGCCCATCCTCTTCGTCGCCAGCGGCACCGGCTTCGCACCGGTCAAGGCGATCATCGAGCATGCGTTGTACCTAGGCATCAAGCGCCCCATGCATTTTTACTGGGGCGGACGCAAGCTGTCCGATCTTTATATGATGGATATGGCGCGGCAGTGGGAGGGCGTCGGCATCAAGTTCACGCCGGTGCTCTCCGAGCCGGAAGCGGCGGACAACTGGCAAGGCCGCATCGGCTTCGTACACCATGCGGTGATGGACGACTACACGGATATGTCTGGGCACGAGGTTTATGTCTGCGGCGCACCGGTAGTGGTTGAGGCCGCCCATCGCGACTTCACTACCCAGCGCGGCCTGCCGGGCGATGCGTTCTACTCGGACGCGTTCACGTTTGCGCCGAAGAATTAGCGGCGTATCGAAATCCGCATTTCGCCGTTTTCCTGTTCAACCCTGAAATTCTGCAGCATGTTCATGCCGAACAGGGGTTGATCGAGGTTGGGCATGATGATCGCGGGGACGTCTTTGAGCCTGAATGGCCCGAATTCCAGGCTCGGAATAATCGCGGTGCATGCGCTGGAAGAGCCGTTGGCCGTTCGCATCAGTATCTGGTCGCGGCAATATATCTGCGCCGACATGGCGGCCGATCTTGATAGCGAAATGGCCGATGCGCCGGTGTCGACCATGAACGTCAATGTCTTGCCCTTGATCCGGCCGTTCAGCAGGTAGTGTCCGTTCTCGCGCTGTCTGAGCACCAGCACTCCGTCGACGACAGAATCGATGGAGCTGTCCGGTTGTGCTGCGGTGGAAGTTGCTGCCCACGAGGAAACCGGTTCGGTTTCCTTTGCGCAGGATGTTTGCTGATAAACCAGGTCGCCTTGCGGGTTCCTGCATTTGTATACCGTCTCTGCCCGTGCTCCTGTCATTGTCGACAGGATGGCGAACAGGGATACGACCATGTTTGCGACACCTGCAAAACGAGTCATGTTCATATTTATCGGCTCACGTTTACCAACCTCATCGCACGTTGATAGTAGTTGGATGCTTCCGCCGGCTTGCCCAGTTTCTCGGCCAACTGCGCTAGCGCAGTGTAGGCCGCATGGCTGGGGGAGACGCTGATGCTGGCATCCAGATAGTTCTGCGCCTTGCCCCACAGTCCCTGCTGCAGGCAGAGCTTGCCGAGCGCGAGCAGCAGGCCGGCATCGTCCTTGTGCTGGCTCAGCCATTTCTCGGCCTGTTCGATCTGCGCGATCGCGTCGCCGTCCGGGCGTTCGCCGTAATGGCAATCGCCATATAGCGTGACCAGCTCGCTGTCCCATTGCGCATTCAGGCTGTCGGCCAGCAATTGCTGCGCGAGCGGGCAGCCGCCCATGCTTATCAATGCGCGAGCGGCGGCGGATGCAACCTTGCTGCGTCGCTTGAGTTCGCCCGGCAGATGCCTCAGGCAGGCGGTCAGTCCCGGCAGATCTTCCTGTTGCCGGATCTTTTCCAGCCAGGCTTGCTGGCGCAGTTGCGCGGCCAGGGTGACGTCGATTGCCTCGCGCTTCTCCAACTGGTCGAGCACGTTCAGCACCTCGTCCCAGTTGCCCGCCTGCTGCTGCGCCTTCAACTCCAGCGACAACGCGCCGATATGGCTCTTGACCCCGCTGGCGCGCAGCTGTTGCAGCGCGTGCAATGCGGCGCGCGGGTCGTGCTGGTCGAGCATGAATTTGGTGGTCGCCAGCAGTCGCATCGTCGAATCGCCCGTCGATTTTTCTTCGGCGGCCGAGAGGTAGGCGTCGCGCTTCTCGTATTCGCGCAGTTCGTGTGCGCTACGCGCCGCGATGATCGGATGCAGTGCGGAGGTGTCGCCCAGCTCCATTGCTCGTGCGGCAGCTTTTTCTGCAGCGGCATAGCGGCCCTCGAAGAATGCGTTGAGCGTCTCGTCTAGCAGTTCGCGCGCCTTGCCCTGTGCGCGCTCCATGCGGAACTTCTTTACATAGGCGGGCAGGTGAACTGCGGCAAGCAGCAAACGCACCAGTCCATAGCCGAACACGAATGCGACCAGCAGCAACACGACGAACAGCATCAACGACAGTTCGATGCGGTAAGGCGGGTACACCAGCAGCACATAGGCCGGGTTGTGCGAGGCGGTGGTCAGCGCGACCGCCGCGCCAAACAGGAACAATATCCACAGCAGGTATTTCATCGCGCCGCCTTCGGCAAGGCCGCGCCTTCGCGCGTCAGGCGGTAATTGCGCACCGCCTGCAGACTGGGCGAGATGTCCGGCAACTCGATGGCGATGCTGGCGGTCGCGGCCTTGCGCAGGCCCGCCAGCATGTTGGCCCCGTCGCTCGATCTGGCGTCGAAATAACGCGCGGTCCACGCCTGCGCGGTCTTCATCTCATGCCTGAAACTCTCCTCGTCGCGCGACAGCAATGCTAGGCGCGCGGACAGCAGGCGCAGTTTCAGGTTCTCGCGCAGGAAGAATTCCTGTTCGGGAGGCAGCAGCGGGATCTCGGCCTTGCCGGTGTCCTCGATGCGCACCAGCTGTTTGGCGTCCTGCCATATCTCGCGCAGCAGTTTCTGCCATGCCGTCTCGTCCCTGGTCGGAGCGGGCTGTGCGGCCATCTGTCTGGCAGGGCGCTGCTGGTAGACCAGCGGCAATCCATCCACGGTCGCCATCAGCGCATCGAGCTGGTAGTTGATGCCGGCGATGTCAACATCGGGCAACGCGCGCAATTTGTCCATGTCCTGGCCGATGGCCTTGCGCAGCCCGTTGAACGCGGGCCGGTCCATGCGTTGCAGCCGCGCATCGGCGCTCTGCATCGCGATCAGCGCTGCCTTCACGTTGGCCGATAGTTGCAGCTGCTGTCCGGCAATCAGCAGCAGCTGCTCGACCTCAGCCAGCGCGGTCTCGTCGCGGTTGACCGACAGGTCGTTGTACAGGGCCTCCAGCGCGACGCGCTGGTTCTGCGCCTCGGCCTGATGCGCCTCCAGCGTCGCCATCTTGGCGGCTAGTTCTCGCACCTGATCCTGGCTGCGTTCCAACAATATCTGGTTGGCCTTGCTTACGCCGTCCATCTGGGCGATCTTTTCGGCCAGTTCGCGGCGCATGTCGCTGATCGCCAGATGCCCTGCCAGCCATTGCCACAGGAAGATTGCGACCAGCACCGCCAGCGTTAGTTGCGTGACGCTGATGCGGGCGAACAGATCGGCCACCGAAGTTTTTCGCGCGGCAGGGGATGCGGCATCGGCTGTGGGATTGTCTTGTTCGGGAGACGGTGCGTGTTCTGTCATATCAAGTCCTGAGTACTAATCTGAGTATCGAGTACTGAGTTCTGAAAGCCGGGTACTCAGCACTCGTTCCTGTTACCTGCCCATGCTATCAAACCGGACAGCAAGCCGTCATCACCCGAAGCGGTTACGACGATGCGTTGCCAGCCCTGTTGCCCGGCGAGTCCGGCGATGCGCGGGTGCGGCACGAACAGCGGCGTGTTGCGCCAAGTTTCGTCGCTGCAGTTTTCCAGCATCTGCACCAGATAGTTCAGCGACTCGCTACTGGTCACGGTGATCGCATCGGGTGCCGCGGACAGCAGTTCGGCGATGTCCTGTTGCGGCTTGCTGCGGAGATAACAGGTTGCATATTCGACCGCCGCACCGCGCGCCTTGAGCGTGTCGCCCAGCAGCTCGCGCCCGCCGTCGCCGCGGAAGATCAGCACGTTCCAGCCGGCGACGTTCTGCAATTCTGGCAGAGCCAGCAGGCCTTCGCTGTCGAAGTGCTCGGTCGGCGCGATGATGTCGGCGATGCCCAGTTCGCGCAGCGCCTTCGCGCTACCCTGGCCGATCGTGGCAATTTGTAGGTCGGGTTTTAACCCGATATGCCCGCCTTGAGCTTGTCGAAGCGGTTGGGCTGAAGCCCGACCTGCGCATGGATTCAGCGATGCGGGAAGCGAGATATTTGCAGCGCGCATCGCCGCGATGCCGTGTTGCACCGCGTTCGGGCTGATGAATATCGCGAGGTCGAACTGCGCCAGCCGCGAGAGCTGTTCATGTAGCGGTGCGTCGTCCGCGACTGGTTCAATGTCCAGCAATGGGAACAGCAGCGGGATGCCGCCGGCCTGTGTGATGCGCTGGGCCAGCGGCGCAGCCTGATCGCGCGGTCGTGTGACCGCGATCTTCAAGCCGCGCAGCGGGGTGGTAATGTGAGATTCGCGTAGCGATTCGTTTGCCCCCTCGCCCGCAGGAATTGAAGAGTGCTTTTCTCGTTCGTCTCCTCCCCCGCTTGCGGGGGAGGATTGAGGAGAGGGTGTTTCCATTGGGAGAGGGTTGGGGAGAGGGAAACGGGCGTGCCCATTAGCCATTCAGTGCGGCGAGGATTTCGCCTGCGCCCTGCGCGAGCAGGGCGTCGGCGATCCGGTTGCCCAGCGCTTCCGCATCGCCGATGTCGCCGGTGTCTTCGGCGCGTAGCATGCGCAGCCCGTCCGGGCTGGCGACGAAACCGCGCATGCGCAGTTTGTCGCCTTGCACTTCGGCGAAACCGCCCAGCGGGACCTGGCAACTGCCGGCCAGCGCGCGGCTCATCGCGCGTTCGGCCAGCACGCAGGCGGCGGTCGGCGCGTGATGCAGCGGCTGCAGCGCGGCGATCACGTCGGCGCGGTCGGCGCGGCATTCGATGCCCAGTGCACCCTGGCCCACGGCCGGCAGGCTGTCGTCGCTGGAGATGATGCCGCGGATGCGTTCGCCCAGACCGAGGCGTTTCAGGCCGGCGGCGGCGAGGATGATCGCCGCATACTGGCCCTCGTCCAGCTTGCGCAACCGGGTCTGCACGTTGCCGCGCAGCGGTTCGATTTTTAGATGCGGGAAGCGGGCGCGCAATTGGCTTTCGCGGCGCAGGCTGGAGGTACCGACGACGCTGCCGGCCGGCAATTCGGCCAGACCGGAGTATTGGTTGGATACGAAGGCGTCGTGCGGATCTTCGCGCTCACCGATGGCCGCCAGCACGAAACCCTCCGGCAGATGCATGGGCACGTCTTTCAGCGAATGCACCGCGAGGTCGGCGCGGCCGTCTTCCAGCGCGGTCTCCAGTTCCTTGACAAACAGGCCTTTGCCGCCGATTTTCGACAATGTCACATCGAGGATCTGGTCGCCCTGGGTGGTCATGCCCAATATGCTGACCTCGGTTTGCGGGTATAATGCGCGCAGTCTGTCCCGGATGTGTTCGGCCTGCCACATGGCTAACGCGCTTTCGCGCGAGGCGATCACCAGACGGGAAGGGATGGTTGGGGAAGTTGGCGATGGTGAAGACAGAGAAGCTGGGCTCATCAAAATTTTCCTGATTTTCTGTAATTATGCGCGGCGCATTCTAGCATAGGGTGCGCCGCGCTTTTGCGCCGACGTAGTTTTGAGATGAACGTGATGAACCTGATTTCCGCACCCGCCGATATTTCCAGTAAGGACCTGCCGCTGCGCGAGGACGTGCGCCTGCTCGGCCGCATCCTCGGCGAGACGCTGCGCGAGCAGGAGGGCGAGGAAGTCTTCAACCTGGTCGAGAACGTGCGCCGTGCCGCGGTGCGCTTCCGCAAGACCCAGGACGACCGCGACCGCGAGCAGCTGGAGCAGGTGCTGGATGCGCTGACGCCCAGTGAGACGCTGTCGGTGGTGCGCGCGTTCAGTTATTTCTCGCAGCTGTCCAATATCGCCGAAGACCTGCACCACAACCGCCGCCATCGCGCCCACCTCAAGGCGGGCAGCGCGCACAAGGACGGCAGCCTGTTGCTGGCGCTGGATCGCCTCGAAGAGAAGAAGATCGACAGCAAGACGCTGCAATCTTTCCTGGACAGCGCGCTGGTTTCGCCGGTGCTGACCGCGCACCCGACCGAGGTGCAGCGCAAGAGCATCCTCGATTGCCAGCTGATTATCTCCAGCCTGCTGTCGCAGCGCGACCGCATGGACATGACGCCGGAAGACGAGGCCGACAACGAGGAGGCGCTACGCCGTTTCGTGCTGATCCTGTGGCAGACGCGCATGCTGCGCACCTCGAAACTGACGGTGCGCGACGAGATCAACAACGGGCTGGAATACTATCGTTACACCTTCCTGAACGAGATTCCGAAGATCTACGCCGGGCTGGAGAAACAGCTCGAAGCGCGTTTCGACAAGGACATCAAGGTGCCGTCGCTGCTGCGCGTGGGCAGCTGGATCGGCGGCGACCGCGACGGCAACCCCTTCGTCACGCACGACGTGATGTCGGACGCGGTGCGCCAGCATTCCGCGCTGGCGTTCGAGCACTACCTCAACGAGACCTATGTGCTGGGCCGCCGCCTGAGCTTGACCGATCGCGTGGTGGAAATCACCCCCGAGTTGCGCAAGCTCTCCGACGCCTCGCCGGACAAGGACGCCGCGCGCACCGACGAACCTTATCGCCGCGCGCTGAACCTGATTTATGCGCGTCTGTCGGCCACCGCGAAAGCGCTCGGCCACAACATTACCCACCGTCCTCCGCTGGACACGAACGCGCAGCCTTATGCCGCGCCGCAGGAGTTCATCGCCGAACTCGATGTGCTGATCGACTCGCTGTTCCAGCACGGCGCGGTGTATCTGGCGCGCGGACGTCTGGCCAATCTGCGCCGTGCCGCCGAAGTGTTCGGCTTCTACCTCGCGCCGCTGGACATGCGCCAGCACAGCGCGATCATCGAACAGACCGTGGCCGAACTGTATTCGCACAGCTCCGGCCGGGCGAACTACGCCGACCTCGATGAGGCCGACAAGCGCGCGGCGCTGCTGGAAACCTTGCAGGCAGGCAAGCTGCTGCTGACTGACATCGGGCGCTATTCCGCTGTGCCGCAGAGCGAACTGCGCATCATGCAGGCCGCGGCGGAAGTCCATAAGCGCTTCGGCCAGGGCGCGTTGCCGAACCACATCATCTCCAAGACCGATGCGGTCAGCGACATGCTGGAACTCGCGCTGATGCTGCAACAGGTCGGCCTGCTGGAAGGCGCCGACAAGCTGCACGTCAACATCATCCCGTTGTTCGAGACCATCGAAGATCTGCGCGGCGGCGCGACCATCATGGACGAGCTGTTCTCCATTTCTTGGTACCGCAAGCTGCTGAAGAGCCGTAACGACACGCAGGAAGTGATGCTGGGCTATTCCGACAGCAACAAGGACGGCGGCTACCTGACGGCGAACTGGGAACTGTACAAGGCCGAGCTCGAGCTGGTGCAGGTGTTCGAGAAACACGGCATCGAGTTGCGCCTGTTCCATGGCCGCGGCGGCACTGTCGGTCGCGGCGGCGGCCCGAGCTACGACGCTATCCTCGCGCAACCGCCGGGCAGCGTGAACGGACAGATCCGCATCACCGAGCAGGGCGAGGTGATCGCCAGCAAATACTCCAACCCGGAAATCGGTCGCCGCAACCTGGAGACGCTGATCGCCGCAACCATGGAAGCGACGCTGTTGCATCATCACGGCGCGGACAGCACGATGCCGGAGTTCCACCGCATCATGGAGGCGCTGAGCCTGGACGCGTTCGCCGCCTACCGCAAGCTGGTGTACGAGACGCCCGGTTTCACCGAATACTTCTTCACCGCGACGCCTATCCGCGAGATCGCTGAACTCAATATCGGCAGCCGTCCGTCGTCGCGCAAAGCCTCTGACAAGATCGAGGACCTGCGCGCGATTCCCTGGGTGTTCAGCTGGGGCCTGAACCGCGTGATGTTGCCGGGCTGGCTGGGCTTCGGCAGCGCGGTGCAACAGTTCATCGCACGCGAAGGCGATGCCGGTCTGGCGCAGCTGCAGGCGATGTACCAGAACTGGCCGTTCTTCCGCGGGCTGATGTCCAATATGGACATGGTGCTGTCCAAGACCGACATGGGCATCGCCTCGCGCTACGCCCAACTGGTTGAGGACGTCGAACTGCGCGAGCGCATCTTCGGCGCGATTGAGCGCGAATGGGAAACCACGGTCGAGATGTTGTTCAAGGTCACCGGCAACAGCACGCTGCTGCAGGATAACCCGGCATTCGCGCGCAGTTTGCTGACCCGCTCGCCGTACATCGATCCGTTGAACCACCTGCAAGTCGCATTGCTGGAGCGTCACCGCGCCGGTGACAACGACGAGCTGGTGAAACGCGCGATCCATCTGACCATCAACGGCATCGCGACGGGCCTGCGCAACAGCGGCTGATGCATTCGGCGCGGGCGTGAACGTTTCTGAATCGGATAGATCTCACCGGTCGCCATGCGTAACATAGCCTTCGCCCTCGCCGCCCTCCTGCTGCTCTCTTCTTGTAGCAGCACCCGTGCCACCCGCAGCATCGTCTCGGTTGCCACCAGCGGCACCGTGCGCACTGTCGCGCAGATCGCGACCAGCGGCAGTCCGGAAGCAGCGGTGCGTGCAGTGCTCAAACAAAAACAGGCCGCCTATGCGCGCAATCCCTTGCAGATCGCCGGCGACCTCAAGGCGCTGCAGCGCGACTTTCAGCAACTGCGCGACCTGCTGAGCGGTAAGGTCGGCAAGAAGTGGGGCAAGAAGGAAACGCGATTGCCCGACCGCACCCACTACGTGAAATACACCCAGGGCTATCTGTCGCGCGCGATCGTCGACTTCGATCGCGGCGAGATCACCGTTGAGACGCTGGACGACAAGAATCCCGAACGCAGCCTGAAGAACGCCATCGTCACCACGCTGCTGACGCCGGACGATCCGCGCGCGGTCGATCTGTTTTCCGACCAGTCCATCCGCCTGACCAGCGAACGCGATCCCTATCTGCTCGGGCTGGTGCTGGACGACGGCGGGCGCGCCATTGCGACGCCGCAGCAGGCCGAACGCCATGCCGATGGGCTGGTGAGCGTCGCGCAGACGCGTAGCGTCGCCACCGACGCCGGCAAGAAGCCGGCGCGCTATGTGAAGTTCGGCATGGTCAGCAACTTCTCCAGCAAGCAGGCGGAGAAATACCGCCCGCTGGTCGAGAGATATGCGCGCGACTACAACGTCAGCCCCAGCCTGGTGTTCGCGATCATGCGCACCGAGAGCAACTTCAACCCGTTCGCGGTCAGCTCCGCGCCCGCCTACGGTCTGATGCAGCTGGTTCCGACCAGCGGCGGCCGCGACGCCTACCGGCGCGTGAAGGGCAGCGACACCGTGCCCAGCAAGCAGTACCTGTTCGATCCCGAGAACAACATCGAACTGGGCGCGGCCTACCTCAGCGTGCTGGCGTTCGACGAGCTCGACGACGTGGTCGATCCCGCCTCGCGCGAATACTGCGTGATCTCCGCCTACAACACCGGCCCCGGCAACGTGCTGCGCACCTTCGGCGGCTCGTCGAGAAACCGCACCGGCGCGCTGGAAGAGATCAACAGCCGTTCCGCCCCCGCCGTCTACGCCCACCTGCGCGAACGCCTGCCCTACGCCGAGACGCGCCAGTACCTGCAGAAGGTCGTGGGCTTCAGGAAACAGTTCGTCGCGGTCAACTAGATGAACGACGCCGACCTGCTCGACGAGTTCTGCGACAACCTCTGGCTGGAAGACGGCCTCTCCCGCAACACGCTGGACAGCTACCGGCGCGACCTGCGCAAGTTCGCCGCGTGGCTGGAGAAAGAGCGCGGCGTTGCCATGCTGCAAACCACGCATGCCGACCTGCAGGGCTATCTCGGCCACATGGTCGCGGAGCTGAAAGCCAAGCCGACTTCCACCGGCCGCACCATCTCCAGCCTTAAGCGATTGTTCCGTTACCTGCTGCGGCAAGGCAAGATCAGCACCGATCCGACGCTGCAGATCGACACGCCCAAGCTGCCACGCAACCTGCCCAAGAGCCTCACCGAACAGGATGTCGAACTGCTGCTGAATGCGCCGGATACGCAGACCCCGCTAGGCCTGCGCGACCGCACGATGTTCGAAGTGCTGTACGCCACCGGCCTGCGCGTGTCCGAACTGGTGATCCTGCGCGTCACGCAGGTCAGCATGGACATGGGCGTGGTTCGCGTGATGGGCAAGGGCAGCAAGGAGCGCCTCGTGCCGCTGGGCGAGGAGTCGCTGGACTGGCTGCGCCGCTACCTTGCCGAAGGCCGTCCGGTGCTGCTGTCGGGCAAGGTCGCCGATGCGCTGTTCGTCACCGCGCGCGGCGAAGGCATGACGCGGCAGATGTTCTGGTATCTCATCAAGAAGCACGCGAAGGTCGGCGGCCTGCACAAACCGCTGTCGCCGCACACCCTGCGTCATGCCTTCGCAACGCACCTGCTGAACCACGGCGCGGACTTGCGCGTGGTGCAGATGCTATTGGGGCATTCGGATATTTCCACTACGCAGATTTACACGCATGTCGCGCGGGAGCGGTTGAAGAAGCTGCATGCGGAGCATCATCCGAGAGGATGATGGGGATGGGGGGGCGTAGGGGCGCGATTCATCGCGCCCTATGGAAACCAAATAACATATGGCGCATTACGGCTTCCGCCTAATGCGCCCTACGGGACTAAATTAACTTTTCTCGGCGCGACTAATAACTTGAAGAAATGCTGTATCAGGTACAAGTTTTGAAGGGAGGCCTGCCGCTGAGGCAGCTTCTTTTAATAGAACTACCAGCCTGTCATTGATATTTGGTTTTCCGGGGGTTGCTACAACTTGGAGAAGGTCACGTTGGGCGGCGAGTACTGCGGGGGAATCAGCAAAAACGACCAGTACTTCATTAACGGCAGAGCAAAATGCTGATCCAGAGAGGTTGTCTCGATTACCAATCATGCGACGAACACAGTCAATTTTTGCTTTACGGTTTTCTAAGCGATTTGAGAACCATAAGGTTAATACTGAGCCGACAAAGCCAGAAAGAAGCGACAGCAAAATTGTTCCGGTTGTCTCCATGATTTACCTCCTTGTTGGTTCCGTGCGCTGCTTAAGGTGAGCAGTAGTAGTTAAGAGGCTTCTATGACTTTGCTTGCCCGCGCTCAATACTAATCCCCACCATCTTGCTCCCGCGTATCGCCTGCAGCTTCGCGACGCTGACCCTGGCCCAGGGGGCCTTGAATTCGTCGAGCAGGATCTTTGCGATGTGCTCGGCCAGCGCTTCGATCAGATGGAAGTGTCGGCTGGCGAGTTCGGCCTGGATGCGGCGGACGATGTCGGCGTAGTTGAGCGCGTCGGCGATGTCGTCGGTCTCACAGGCGCGGCTGCTGGGCAGGGCGATGTCGAGGTCAATCTGCAGTGTCTGTGGCACGCGCTTTTCCCATTCGTAGACGCCGATGAGGGTTTCGACTTTGAGTTCGCGCAGGAAGATGATGTCCATGTGTTTCCGTAGTTTGGTGACCGAACGGCGATTCGCGTAGAATCCGCCCCCTGTTGAATTCTAAGGCATTACCGATGTTGACCATAGTTTTTGTAATCGCAGCTTATCTGATCGGCTCTATTTCTTTTGCGGTGTTGATGAGCAAGGCGTTCGGCCTGGCCGATCCGCGCAGCTACGGTTCCGGCAATCCCGGTGCTACCAATGTGTTGCGCAGCGGCAAGAAGGCGGCGGCGGTGTTGACGCTGCTGGGCGATGCGGCCAAGGGCTGGGTGGCGGTGTTCGGGGCGATCAAGCTGGCGCCGCACGATGGGCAAGGCTTGCTGACGGTTGCCCTGGTCTCGCTGGCGGTGTTCCTCGGCCATGTGTTCCCGGTGTTCCTGAAGTTCAAGGGCGGCAAGGGCGTGGCGACGGCGCTGGGGGTGTTGCTGGCGCTGAGCGGATGGCTGGGGCTGGCGGTGCTGGCGACCTGGCTGCTGGTGGCGGTGGTGTTTCGCTACTCCTCGCTGGCGGCGCTGGTCGCGGCCGTCGGCGCACCTATCTATGCGATGGTGCTGATCTTGCGTCCGGAGCTGGTCTTTGCCGTAGCGATCATGTCGATGCTGCTGATCTGGCGGCACAAGGGCAACATCCATAATCTGCTGACCGGCAAGGAAAGCAGGATCGGCAGCAAGAAAGCTGGGTAGGGTGGGCACGTTTTTTGTGCCCACGCGGTGCGGAATATGGGAAACCGAGTGAGCACGAAAAACGTGCTCACTTTGCAATTCTAGCTATCCTATCTCCGCGAGATTCCAGCGCGGCTTGACGTCGAAACGGTAATCCTTGCTGCCCTGTTGCTGGGCGAGGCGCAGCGCGCCGGCGAACGCGATCATCGCGCCGTTGTCGGTGCAGAACTGCAGGTCGGGGTAGAACACCTTGCCGCCGCGCTTGCCGATGTCGCGGCTCAGGCGCTCGCGCAACAGCCGGTTCGCGCCGACGCCGCCCGCTACCACCAATTGATCCAGTCCGGTCTGCGCCAATGCGGCGCGCGCCTTGTAGGCCAGCACATCGACGATGGCGTCCTGCGTCGCGCAGGCGATATCGGCCCGGGTTTGTTCATCTATTTCATGTTGCTTGGTCAGCGTCAGCACTGCGGTCTTCAAGCCGCTGAAGCTGAAGTCGAGGTTGCCGCTGTGCAGCATCGGTCGCGGCAGTTTGAAGCGGCCGGCATTTCCGAGGGCGGCCAGTTGCGCCAACGCGGGTCCGCCGGGATAGCCGAGGCCGAGCAGTTTGGCGCTCTTGTCGAACGCCTCGCCGGCCGCGTCGTCCAGCGTCTCTCCCAATAAGGTGTAGCGGCCGACGCCGTCCACGCGCATAAGCTGAGTATGGCCGCCCGATACTAATAATGCGATGAAGGGAAACTCGGGGGCGGGATCGGAAAGCAGCGGTGAGAGCAGGTGACCTTCCAGGTGGTGTATGCCTATGGTTGGGATGTCGAGCGCATAGGCCAGCGCGTTCGCGACGCTGGCGCCGACCAGCAATGCACCGCCCAGTCCCGGTCCCCGTGTATAGGCGATGGCATCGACTTGCCCCATCGATATATTGGATTCATGCAAAACTTGACGCACCAAAGGGACGACGCGCTGTACGTGATCGCGCGAGGCAAGCTCCGGAACGACGCCGCCGTATTCGCTGTGCATCGCGATCTGGGTATGCAGCGCATGGGCCAGCAGCCCGCGTCCCATTTGATAAAGCGCGACGCCGGTTTCGTCGCAGGATGATTCGATACCTAATGTAATCAGTGACATTGTGGCCTCTATGCAGGAGGGCGCATTGTAGTCAATTCGCCGCGGAAGCATGGCGTGCGATATATATTTCGAAAATGTTTCGGAAATGTGTTGACGGTTTTTTTTGGCTCCCTATAATGCGCACCTCTTCGCTGCTGCGGGGGATTGAAACGAAGCGAAATGTGGTTAATTCCGCTTAACAGTCGGCTAAATGATTGTGTTCTCC